>JAEEGL014741250.1_pt1 | contig 22976 bp, 18 predicted proteins | sample 9134231 | NCBI WGS metagenome assembly JAEEGL01 (sample SAMN16246548, study PRJNA631951) | gut metagenome | biome: gut microbiome; feature: rumen; material: fiber-attached | host: Bos | place: Iran: Karaj | collected 2018-10
AAAACCCTAAAGCATTTGTTCTTTTCATTTTCTAATCCCTAATTCCGTGTCGGGCGCAACTTCTTGGTTTTTATTTAATTGTTGTTTCAAATCAAATGTCACTTGGTTCAATCGACCATGTTTTGATACACCATATTGAATATCAGCATAACTGCATCTATGATTAGCGCAATCACGACCGCCTTCTTGCCAGGAGTCCCAAAAAGTCTCCAAAGACAGACCATCAGCAAGGTTGTCGCCAATGGCAACAAAGGCGGGAACATCTTCATGCTGTCCCAAAACCGGCCTTCACATAGCAACATGACAGACCTTTGGCCCCCGCATAAAGGACACGCAATCCCAAACACCTGCTTGTAAAAGCATGGCAAAAGGTGTGTCGTTGTCCATCGCATGATAACCGTCGGGCCTGTCATAATGCACGATCAGAAGTCAAGCAGGTCCTCGAACCAATCGAAAAAGAGGAACGACTCACCCAAAATCAAGGTGGCGACAACAAACCAAACGAGTGAGATGGCGCCAAAAATCACACCGATTATCGACATGATGCGGCCTGCATTCAAGGCACCGTAGTTTATGTATTTCTGCGGGTTCTGAAAGTACATCTGTATGGGCTTCTTTGACAATGCCAAGCCAACAATGCCGCAAACTAATCCGACAAGAAGGCAGCCAAAGACGAGTGAACAAATGCCCATAATAAGCACTGCCGTGGCATTGGGCAGTTTTTCGAGTTGCTGATTGGTGGTCAAAGGTTGGTTTTCCATAACGCTACTTTTTCTTGATGGCACAATTAGTTATCTGACAGAGTTTTCATCATCTTCTCGGTGATTTTGGCATAGCGTTTCAACTGGGATGCCGACATCTCATCTTCGGTTTTTTCCAGCTTATCGGCAAGTTTCTGAGCCTTCTCGGCAAGTTTCACATATTCGTTCATGGCAGACAGGTCGCCCTGCATGGCCTTCTTGTACACTTTAAGGTACTGGTCAACATACTTCTCGTACTCGTCAAGGAGTTTGTCGATGTTGTCTCCGGCGACGATTTCAGTGGCGTTTTTGGCAGGAACCACATTGGCCGAAGCAGTGAAGCAGAAGCCTCCAATAAGGAAAGCCATAACAGCAGCGGTAATAATTCTTTTTTTCATTTTCTAATCCCTAATTCCGTGTCGGGCGCAACCTTTAAACGTTTAATAGAATGTTTACGGCTGCAAAATAAGATAATAAAAACGGAATCAGTTTGGTTCATGTTGGTTCACTTCGCCCGCCCTCTATTTCCCAGGATTGATGGCATCATATAGCCGGAAAGCCACCTCATTGTATTTGTCACTATGCAAATGCTCCCAGGCAGAGCGGAACTCTTCATTGCTCCTTGGGTCGTCCAACAAAGGCGATTGCATGTCCATCAACAGCGACCTGCATATCTTCATTCGTTCTGTCAGATTCACGCTCACATCGGCTGCGGGTCTGCCATTTTGAATGTCATCAATGACCGGCTGATACATGCTATCAATGATAAATTCAGCCCTGTCGAGCAACGCCATAAAAGCGTCAGAATAGCCATTGGGATTGCGTTCCACAATGATGGTGTCAATCACATGCTGCACCTCTGTCCTGACAATCTCCTTGGGTTTCAAAAACAGCGAAGGTATTACTGCCAACGCCACACCTATGAGTATCGGAAGCACCCAAAGCCAACGTGAATGCCGTTCGAAAGCCTTTTTCACGGACTCGGCATTGGCATAACGACGATTACGATCGGGACGGCTGCACTTGGTTGCTATAAGTTGGTAACGACGCGGAAAGATTTCCTTCAATAGCAAACCGAAGGTATAGATATCGACGCGACCGTCAATCTTCACGCCAGACTCTTTTTGCTCGGGTGCCATATATTTCAATGTTCCCGCAGGTTGCTTCAACACGGCATAGTCATCGGCATCGGAAAGGCCGAAGTCAATGATTTTCACGTTGTTGCCGTTTCGGGTAACCAAAACATTGCTCGGCTTCAAGTCACGGTGGATAATCTGCTTGCCATGAATGTACACAAGGGCGTCCACCAACTGCTCCACCACCTTTTTACGGACTGCTACTGAGGGTTTTGTAGCAAGGAACTCATCCAAAGTCACGCCATCCACATACTCCATCACGATGCAAGGCCCAACCTCAGGGTTCATCTCCTTGGCAAGTATCTTCACGATATTGGGATGATCGAGTTGGGTGCCTAACTCAAACTCTTTTTTCAGCAACTCGATATAGGCCTGTTGGTCGCGGTATTCTGGTTTCAAGCCTTTCAGGATGAACCACTTGCCTTGTCGCCGCACCTTCACCACTTGGTTGAAACCACGCGACGACGAGGACTCGTAGACCGTCAAGGCCTCCATCTCAGTGATGAAACTACCATCTATGATTCCCGATGTGCTGCTGTCGTCCATAACCACAATTTTCGGCAAAATTACGGAATCTACAATTCTATCACCAAATGAACCAAAAAGAATTTCACTATTTCGGAAAGAAGTCGCATTTTTGCATGCAAAACGAATCGCCATGCAGAAAACCAGTCCAGAGATCTCCGAGCTCAAGCAGCAAATCGAAGAAAGTGTAGGCCGCAAGATGAAGACATCGAACGATTTCACTTTTCTCAGTGGTGCCATTTGGGAACGCACACATGAGAACATCAGTACCTCCACGCTGAAACGCCTTTGGGGCTATGTCGATGGTCCCGACACCACCCGCAACAGCACGCTTGAAATCCTCTCAAAATTCTTGGGCTTTCAAGATTGGGACGGTTTTTTGGAACATATCGGCCAAGACAACGGATCGGATCGCGTGACCAAACAACACATCAAGACGGAAGACTTGAAGGTTGGTGACCTTGTCTCCGTATCATGGAAACCCAACCGTCGCTGCGTTTTCCGTTACCTTGGTGATTATCAGTTCATCGTGGAACAGTCTGAAAACTCAAAGCTGAAAGCAGGCAACACCTTCCGCTGCGGGCTTTTCATCCTTGGCGAACCATTGTATCTGAACGACCTTATGCAAGGCAGTAATCCGCCCGTGGCCTTTGTGGTGGGCAACAAGGATGGGTTGTGTGAATTGGGAATCAACACTCCAAAGCCCCTATCAAATCCGTAACCTTTTGGAAGCCGTGCCTTTCGCAATACTCGTTAATTCCCCAAGCGACCTTTGCCGAAATCGCTGGATCGATGAAATTGGCCGTGCCGATTTCGATGGCGGAGGCTCCGGCAAGCATGAATTCCACGGCATCGGTGGCATTGGAAATGCCGCCCAGACCCACTACGGGAATCTTCACCGCCTTGGCCACCTGCCACACCATCCGCAAAGCCACAGGCTTAACGCAAGCACCTGACAAACCACCCGTAATGACTGACAATTTCGGTTTGCGCTTCTCCGCGTCAATGGCCATACCCATCAAGGTGTTGATGAGCGACACCGAGTCGGCACCCGAAGCCTCAGCTGCCAAGGCAATCTCAGCGATATTGGTCACATTCGGCGACAACTTGACCATCAAATGTTTGTGATATACTTTGCGCACCTCGGAAACGACCTGCGAGATGCCTGTGGTGGTCACGCCAAAGGCCATGCCGCCTTGCTTAACGTTTGGGCATGACACATTCAGCTCGATGGCAGGAATCTTGTCCAAGGCATCCACCATCTCGGCACCTTTCACATAGTCCTCCAAAGTGGAGCCCGAGAGATTGAGCAACACATTAGTGTCAAAGTCCTTGATACGGGGATAAATCGTGTCGATAAAGTATTGTACACCTTTGTTTTGCAGTCCGACACAGTTCAACATCCCCGAGGCAGTTTCTGCCATACGAGGATAGGGATTGCCCTCGCGCGGATGCAAAGTCGTACCCTTTACAATGATTCCGCCCAATTGCGACAAGTCCACGAAATCGGTGTATTCCTCGCCGTAGCCGAAGGTACCCGAAGCCGTCATCACTGGATTGCGCAGCACCAAGCCGCGACCCAAATCTATCGTCATATTCACCATTTCAACCTCCTTGTGTTAAACACCGGTCCTTCCTTGCAGACGCACACGTGGCCGTCGACGGTGTCCTCCACGCAGCAGAGGCAGGCACCCAAGCCACAAGCCATAAGATTTTCGAGCGATACTTCGCACCAGACATCCTTTTCAGTGGCCAGTTTCGCCACGGCCTTCATCATAGGTTTCGGTCCACAGACGTATATCTTGTCAAAACTTTGCTGTTGCCACAGAGAATGTTGCGTCACGAAGCCTTTCTCGCCCATTGAGCCGTCTTCTGTGGTCACGAAGGTCTTGCCAAATTGCTGGTAATCAGCCAAACGAAGCAAATCCGATGCTGATTTTCCGCCCAAAAGCAAAGTGGGGCGAATCCCTTTCTCGACCAACACCTTGGCGAAATAATACAACGGTGCGATGCCGATGCCGCCACCGACAAGCAAACACCTCTCCCCTATTTCGGGAACCGAGAAGCCATTGCCAAGCGGTAACACCATATTAACAATATCATCTTTCTTGGCTGCTGCCAAATGTCTCGTCCCCTCACCCACTAGTTGAATCAACAGAGTGATTTCATTCTGTTTGAAATCCACGTCATGGATGGAAATAGGACGACGCAGGTAAGTGCTTGGCGAGCCTTCGACACGCACCTGCACAAATTGTCCAGGCGCAATCTCTGGCAATGTCTGGTCTGCCCGAAGTCGCATCAGTACCGACCGACCATAGTCCTGCTTCTCAACCAGCTTGAAATCAGCAATCTGTTTTTCCATATAATTCTATCATTTAGGATGGCACAAAGATACAAAAAAGCCGCAAACGCGGCTTTTCCATCATAATATGCCATAAAAAACAATACATTATTCTTTTTCAGTCGAAGTTTCGGCCGGTGATTCTGCTCCCGGTTTGGCCTCCTCTTCGGTGAAGTCAAGCAAGTTCTTATCTACCAACATCTGATACCAAGCGAAGACTTTCTTCATATCGGATGGATAAACGGCCTCTTCGTCATAGTCGGGCATAACAAATGCAAATTTCTCACGCAGTTGTTCGTTCGTGGCCTTTTTGTAATCGAAGTCCACCTTATCGCCCATCTTATCATGAATCATTTTGAAAACTTCCTTCAGGGGACGATCATCATCGGTAGAAAAGATGGAAATTTCCTCTAGTGAACTCATACGGTCATGTGCAAAGGCTGGTGAGCATTTTCCGTCAACAACCGATTCAACAATAAGCCTTCCAATGGCTTGTGATCTAATCTGATACAGTCCGGGTTTGCCAGATATCGAAACAATTTTGCTTAAGTCCATAGTCAATGTTGTGTTTAATAGTTCTCAAAAAACGGGTGCAAAAATAGGAAAAGTTTTGGAAAATCAATTCAAATCTTGAAAAAACACTCAATACTCCAATCTTATCTCATCCACCCACAGCACGTTGCCCAAAGCCCCGGTAAATGCGCCTTGACTGCCTGAGGTAATCATCATAATTGCATGGGTGACAGGGCAATCCGACATAGCCCAAGCCTCTTCCTGAATTGTTTTTTTCTTGCCTTTCCCATTCAAGGCATACATTGTCTTCTCTCCAGAAACCAAATCCATATAGGGTTTGTAATCTTTTGATTTTCTTGCATCACCATAAATCACAGGCACTCTGAAATCCTTTACCCATCCATTTGAAGTTTTTCCAATATGACAAGCCGCTGTCCCTACCCTTTTCGCATGAATGTTGCCTTTGTCGTCCTCCCACCGATATTGCAAAATGAATAGAATCTCTGCCGGGTCGTAACCGTCATATTCTATGGTCCGGAACGTAGTGCCCTTAACAAGCTTCCCCTCATTGGGAATGGTTGTTTTGTAATTAAGGACCAATGCCTTAGGCCGTTTAGTAAAAGGGATGCCCCAATCCATAAAAGCATACGGTTCATTGACACCTGTGACAGGTTCCAACATCTTTCCCCAAAAAATGGAGCCTGCTGCCAACACTTTGATATTGATTAAACCAGCCACTTTACACGATGCAAACTGGGTGACCAATTTGGCACATTTTCCGTTAGGCCCCTTGTCGGGTGTGACATTAGTGCTGGTTTTCACCACGCCCATCACCTTAGCGAAGGCATTGGATGACGACCAAATCGTGTTCTTATAATCGTATGGGGCATTACTATGAATGGTATCATCAGGACCAATTACATACAAAGTCTTCTCTTGGCCACCAATGATTTGCGATTCAGTAATAAATCGAACAGCCCACTGCTCGAAGTCGCCAAAAGGCACCTTCTCGTAACGTTGTGCAGAAACCGTCATGTATGACAGTAGGCACAATAGGGTCATTTGTATTTTTGCCATATCCTATTAACCAATCCTTTGGGTAATACAGCAATCAAAGGTGGCAAGTAAAGGTTCATAAGTCCTGGTTTCAACACCCTTTTCTTCCGAATCATACCTTTCAGAGCCTTACGTACCAACCATTGAGGTGTGCCTATCAACCCGACTTTCACACCTAGTTTCAACAGACAAGGTTTCATTTTATAAAGCGGTGTGGCAATGGCTGCGGGACAGACCGTGGTCACGCCAACACCATAAGGTCGCATCTCGAAATAGAGCGACTTGCTGAAACTCTTCAGATAGGCTTTCGATGCGGAATAAATCGCGATTCCTGGACAAGGCAACTTGGCTGCCATTGATGACATATTGAGAATGTATCCATAGCCTCGCTTTTTCATATCTTCACCGAAAAGCACACATAATCTCGTCGGAGTAAAAATATGCAAACGCGTCATCGCCAATGCTTTAGATTCATTTTCTTTGGACAACTCCTCAAAGAAAAACATCCCTGCATTATTAATGAGAATGTCGATTTGCAAGCCCTTAGCCCGACAAAAACCCACTAATTCCTCAGCCGCCGTTTCAGTGGCTAAGTTCTGATAATGCGATAACACTTGAGCATCTCGGCCTTGCTTCAATTTCTCGGTTACACATCTTAGTTCTTCCTCTTGATTGCTTACCAACAATAGATTGCATCCAATTTCAGACAACTGGCATACATACTCCAAGCCCATTCCCGAGCTGCCGCCCGTAACCAAAGCCCAAGGCCGATGCCCATATGCTTCCTGAAACCGATTCAACCATTTTTGTAAGTTCATCCTTTCTTTTCTGCCTTACTAATCTCTTTCCTGATGCTCTTCGGCAGTTCCTCATCCACGCAATGATGGCATTTCATTTCCATAGAATACATACGTCCGATGCAATAATTGGAATGCTTGCACTCGCTTCGCGTCACTTCGCCGCTGTGCAGTTTGTTGACAAAATCCGTATCATTAATCAAAGCCCGTGCCATCTGTAAGGCCACAAAGCCCGAATTGAGCACTTCTTCCATTTTTTCCTTTGAAATCATACCACCTACATATATCAAAGGTAGTTTCAAGTTGGCGCGAAACACCTTGGCATCCTTTAAGAAATAGCCCTCACTGTAGGGCACCGTGGGCACCAATAAGCGACCGAACAACGCTAGTCCAGCCTTCAGCCACCAAAACTTTTTCGTGTCCATATAATAGCGGAAGGTCTTGAGCGGCATAGCGCCACGCATCACTTCCATAGGAGCCTTACTAACGAAGCCAGCCGAAAGCACAATAGCGTGAACACCAAGCTTTTCCAACTCTTTGGCCACAATGATGCAGTCGTCCTGATCCATCCCTTTCTTGAAACCATCGTGCATATTCATCTTAACCACTACAGCCATATCGTTACCAGCGGAGCGCATCACCTCTTCGACAACAAGCTTCATAAAACGCATCCTATTGTCAAGTGTTCCACCAAACTCATCATGACGGTGGTTGGTATAAGGCGAAAGGAATTGGCTGATGAGATAACCATGTCCTGCATGAATTTCCACGCAATCGAAACCCGCCTTTCGCGCCAAGTTGACGGCCTTGCCAAAGTCGAGTACCAGAGCATAAATTTCCGCTTTTTTGAGTTTTCTCACAAAGGTCGGAGAATACAAATTGAAACCACCAGAGGCGCCTACCGGCAAACAACCGCAAGTGGAACGATGCGTCATATTGCCACAGTGTCCCAACTGGATGGAAGCCTTCGCGCCATAACTGTGAACGGCATCTGTGAGACGTTTCAGGTCGGGGACAATTTCCTCACGCATCCAAAGCTGGCCATTGAATGAGAGGCCCGACTTATTAACCGCAGCATAGGCCACCGTCGTCATAGCGACGCCACCCCGAGCAACGGCTTTATGATAATCAAGTAAATCGTCGGAAGGACGGTTGCCGTATGCCATATTCTCAAAAGCTGCCGAACGTATCACCCTATTACGTAAGGTGATGGGGCCAATTTCACATGGAGTAAATATCACAGAGTTTTCCATAAGTCTTTGCTAACTATGACCATTGGCAATGATGGCGGGCACTTTCCAAAAGGAAAAAGCGGCCAAGTCAAAGCCACAAATCACAGTCAAATTAATCATTTATGTAAGAGTTCAAAACTAAACTACAATATCTTTTGACTTCGGGACTTTGTGACAAACCTATGTCACGTAGTCTCGCAGTCTCGCGTCTTTTATGTAAACTAAATTTGCTCATTTACTTATCATCAATAAATAAACGGAATAATCCTCTTCACCTTCTTGGTGTCCAGTTCCTCTCCAAAATCCAGTTTGTAACGATCATAAATCCTAGCCGCACGCGGGCAGAGGTTGGCAAAGGTCCATAAGGCAAACACGGCACCTGCCCACGACCATGTGAGTATTGCAAAGCCCACCCATTCCACAAACTCACCGAAATAGTTGGCCGAGGTCACATAGCGGAACATACCGCCTTGCGGCAAATAATGGTTGGTGTCACCTTCTTGCCTCAAGTTACGAATAATGTCATCGGACTGGATATTGATATACATCCCAATAATGAAAACCAAGAAACCCACAATAAACCTCGGATCGGTCAGCCAATCGGCGGGATAATAGTCTTCGGGAGAAATATAATAAATCCATCCTCCTTGCATCATAGCATTCAACACATTGAAAACCACGCCCATCAAAACGATAGTAAGAGGCATCATGCTTCGCCCTCTCATCCGAAATGGAAACACAAAGGACCTCTGGATGTAGTGCAGTTCAAACAAAAACAGAAAAGCCATACGCACCAAATCGCCACGGCGGTCGGAAAAGAACCATAAAAACAGCATCACAATAAAAACAGGCGACTCCATCAACACCCAACCAAGCTTGTTGTTGACCGCAGGACCCCACTTTTTATTGTAGAACTTGCCATAACCCGCATCCACAAAAAAAAGGCTGACGAACACCACCAATGCCACTACAGCCATGATTATCAAAAACAAATGAAATGATTGCATTGACATAATCATACGGAAATGATTCAAAAATTTTTCAAAAATAAAGAAAAACCGTGTCGGTCACCTTTTTTTTCACCAAACAATCGGAAAAAATCCATTATCTTTGCGCCATAAACATCAAAAAAGCAGAAATTATGAGCACAAATTGGATTCTTATCATTGTCATCGGCGTCGTAGGAATGTTAGTCCAATGGAAACTTAAAAGCATATTTGCCAAATACTCAAAAGTGCTTTCCCCAGGAGGACTTACAGGGGCGCAAATTGCGCAGAAGATGCTCAACGACAACGGAATATACGATGTTTCGGTCACTTGCATCAAGGGCCAACTGACCGACCATTACGACCCGACAAAAAAAACTGTCAATCTGAGCGAAGACGTTTATCGTATGAACAGTGTTGCCGCAGCTGCTGTCGCCGCACACGAATGCGGCCACGCTGTACAACACAAGGTAGGCTATGCCCCATTACGCTTGCGTACCGCCTTGGTGCCCGCCGTCAGTATCTCATCAAAGCTTTCGATGTTTGTCATCATTATCGGTCTATTCCTCATCAACACGTTTCCAACCTTGTTCTGGGTAGGCATCGCCATGTTTGCTATAGTTTTCCTTTTTAGTGTCATCACTTTGCCTGTCGAATTCAATGCCTCAAAACGGGCGTTGGTATGGTTGCAAACATCCAATTCCCTCACCACTAAAGAGATTGCTCAAGCCAGAGAAGCCCTTGGATGGGCTGCTAGCACATATGTGGTTGCAGCCTTGTCATCATTGGCTTCCCTGTTGTATTACATCAGTTTAGGGAATAGCAGGAGATAAGGAATTGCTTCAGTTCCCCATCAAGTCCGCATAGGCTTTCTTCACCTTTTTTGCCACTTCTTCGGTGCCATTGGAATCGATAGCCGACATAAACTTCACGCGGGCCTTGTCGAACTTCATTCGTTCTTCTTGTGTCAAGTATCCAGACTTTTCAATATAATCCTTACTCATCGCAACAAATTGTTCCACAGCAGCATCCCAATCCGCAGCTGAGTAGTGTTTCGACTTTTTCTCCAATTGGTTCACGAATTTTTCGGCATGAGGAACCACCTCGTGCGGTTTGGTCGCCACTTCGTACGTAGCAGGGCCACTCTGACAGCCTGCAAAGGCGAGCAAGGCCAACAATAAAAGAGGTAATAATTTTTTCATAGTGTTCGTAATTTGTTTGCAAAAATAAGACTTTTTGCAATCCGAAATTTTATTGGCACAAAAAAAGCGGCTCGATAGCCGCTTTCGATTGTACTATGTCATCAGACATTAGCCCTTCTTTCCACCCATGCTGTAGGTCAAGTTGAAACGCAAGGTGTTCTCCAAGGGGTTGCTGCCTGCCACCGTATTGACGGGAATCAGGTAAGACACATCCAGACCAAACACGTTGTATTTCAAAGCGGCACCGAGGGTGACATACTTACGGTTACCCTTCAGTGCGGTCTCGTTGAAATAACCTGCACGCACAGCGAAGATGTTGTTATACCAATACTCGATACCACCACCGATGTTGATTTCACAAAGCTCTTCTTTGAACTTGCCGTAGTTGACCAATTCGTTGTCGGAATTGTAGCCATAACCTGGGGCATCATAGAATGACTGGATCATACCTTGCACGACAGAAACATTATTATCTTTACCATAGAGAATCTGATAAGTGCCATCAGAATTTATGATAGGACTGCCATTATCCTGTCTAGCAATGACTGGAGGCGTAGGCACCATCAGCTTGGAGAAATCCACCATAAAAGCCAAAGAGTTGTATTCGTCAAGTTCCAGCTTCAGGTTGGCACCTGCACGCAGTGTTGTTGGGATGAAGTCGCGACGATCAGAAATTCCGCTATAGCTGACCTTACTACCAATGTTGGTGATAGCGGCACCCCAAGAGAAATCAGCATCCATAGTGCTGAACCACTCAACCGGACGTTTGTAGAAGACAGCCACATCTGCAGCCACAGAGATACCAGGACGAGCCATATCGCCTTGGTTTTGGGTCAGGTCGGAATAGATGAAACGACCGGCCACAGCACCCGAAAGGTAATCACCGAGCATACGGGAATAGGTAGCGTCGATAGCCCATTCGTTCGGGGTGTATTTACCCAAGGATTGGTTGTAGTTATCCCTAAATTCAATCTCTCCACAGCTAAAGTAGCGCAAAGTCCCTGCCACAGATGAACGGTCATTAATCTTATAAGCCAAAGCCAAATAGGCCAAATTCATATCAGGAACCAGTTTACGCAACCATGGACTATATCCCAATCCGGCAGCAAACTTGTCCTCCAGATAGACATACTTGGCAGCATTGTAATGCATTGAATAGACATCAGGGTCAGAGGCCACGCCACAATCTCCCAAAGAGCCACCACGGGCATCGGGGGAAATGGAGACAAAAGGCACAGCTGTAGTAATCACATTGGGTGACACACTGTAATCCTGTCCAATGTAGTTGTTATTCTGTCCGTAAGATACAGCCGCAACCATCATCAGGGCGGCAATAAGAATTTTCTTCACTTTCATATTTAGATTTTGTTTGAAATTGCAAAAATAACGATAATTCGAAAGGCTTATTGTATTGTTCAAAAAAAAATTTTGTTTCAGCGTTTGATGACCATACGTTGACTGACAGTTCGATAATAGCCATTCTCATCTGTCAAGGTCAGGCGATAGAGGTAAACACCTGTTTGCAAAGGACTTCCAGAATAGCCACAGCCATTCCAAAGAATAGGCTCAAAGCTGCCTTCAAAAGCAGTTACCTTTTTAGATATATGTTGCACCGGTCTACCCATAATGTCGAAAATCTCGATATTGACATCAAAAACACCGTCCTCTCCAGTATGAGCCATTGTAATGCGGGTCTCTTCCGAAAAAGGATTGGGATAGTTGTGTACCTGCGAGAGAAACATATCTTCATCAACAACAAACCACAATGAAGCTTCGGAAGAATTGTCCTGCGTGTCCCAAACCTTCAAGCTGAACTCATAAGTGCCCGACTCAAGACCCTTAATAGGAAGGGCAACACGTCCACGTCTGAAGTCATTCAATGTAGGCTCGTAACATTCATTCAATACGAGGTGATTGTATTCGGAGAGATTACTGCACAACATAATGTCACGACCCAAACTATAGTCGTAATGATAAATACCTTGGGCATCATAGAGGTCAGCATAAAGTACTCCTTGCCGTTCAACTGTTTGGCCATCCTCAAAACTTGGCGAATTCCAATAGAAAGAGATGATGGGGCCTTGATCGTCAGATACCATAGCGGGGTCGACACCACCTAAAGTAAGATCGTCGAACTTGCCCATAGCATCAACACCCCGTATGGAATCATAGGCATAGAAACTAAAGCGAGGTTTACCATCGCCAAACATAATATCCTTAGGCACTTGGAAGGACAGGCTGAAACGACCTTCCGTCACACTAACTTTGCCTTGGTAAAGTACGTCCTTATGATAATACACATCTCGTGTACTATTGTTATCAAACTTCACATGGACCTTGGTTTTCTGGTCGAAGAAACGCGCCCACAAGGTACCATTGAATTCCGAATCATATTCGCCGTCAATATCCGTTACCACACCTTCCACCGTGACCATACTCATAGCGTGAAGATCAATGTCGGTGGCATCACTCACCAACGAGCCATTGATTTTTTGCAATGCAATGCATTTTTCGGGCAAGGGAAAACGCATTGCCGGATCACCCAAAAAAAGGAATCGGATGTTTTTATTACCCTGATTGTCGAAATTGATAGCGTCGCTTTTCGCCTGCCTAATAATGTCACCATATCGTAGCGGTCTTCCCTCTTCGTCTCGTTGCGACAGCAACGGAATCAGAGCTCTCGTTTGGCAATCGTTATGAAGACCAATGGTAGGTCGGCAGCAAGTATACAACGCCACACAACCACCACGAGGATTCAACAGCATCTCCTCTCCTGCCGAAACAAGCAGAGGATTATCATATTTAGCGAACTCGCATGTAGCGGTATACACAAAAGGCATCCTATCGTAATTGGCAAGCGCGGCGATGTCGGCATTGGTGAAAACACTCTCACCTGTCAGCCCCCTAACGCCACCGTGACCTGTGTACATAACGACAAGCACACCCTTGTCGAAAGCATGCATCAAATCGGCATTGGCACCGGGAATCTCCACTCCACTCGATGTATTCATCGTAGGATACGCACCGCAAAACACTTTCTTTTTCGTCAAAGGCGGGCAAACCGTATCAAGCATCCGATCATAGATTTCGGAATAATTCACATAACTCCATTGTTCGTTGTCCGCAAAGAGAAGAAGGTCCGTCTTCCATTCACCATACGAAGCCGCCGTATCGTCATAATGTTTCAGCTTACGCAGCATCGTCTCCGCCTCCTCCACTGTTGACACCGATATACGTCCCACACCAATATCGACATGGCCTTTACTATTCAAACCTTCGCTGGCGTCCATTAGTGCAAAAAAGTCATCGGTACAGAAACTCAACTCATATTGCGGATCCTCCATAGTCTCATAAGTTGGAACAAAATTCTTTCCATACCCATTGATGTCACGAAAATCGAATGAGGCCCTTCCGAAAAGGGTCAGATACTTCAGCCGACCCTCGCTACGACGATACACTATGCGGACAAAGTCGCGTACACCTGATGGGTCGGGGATGCCAGTTGAGAACTCATTATAGATTTCATTCACATCGACGACCACACTTGTCAGGCCATCCCGCTCTGCGTGATAGTCAGCCAAAGCTTGTGCCTGCTCCATAAAAAGAGCAGAAGTGAGTATCAAGTTATCGGCTTGACTTATACTATGCAGATTCTGGTTATGCAAAACCGTCCAATTAGAAATATGATAGGCCTCCGTGGGCTTAAACAACACATAGCGTTTCTCCGTTTTTTCATTCGTGGCAAAGACTAGGTTGTCAGCACTCAGCACTCCTTCTTGCAATATGGGCCGCATTGGAGATGTCACGTCCCAAAGCAAATGGTCGGCATTGGTGTTTTGCACCCAAATAGCACTTTTGTTGTCTCCAAACTGGCTCGGCATCAAACGGAAAAGAAAGTTGCTATTCGAACGCTTCAACAGACGCCATCCGTAGACTTCAACATAATCGAGATATAACGATGCGGCAGAACCTGTAACAAGACTCAGTTCGAATGCGGCGGTGTCGGAATCAAGAATAAGTTGCTTATCGGATGATGACAATTTGCCATATTCATGATTGCCAAAGCTCTTTATCTTTTCATTGTCAGCAATAAGATTGTCGTTGATTCGCATATTGTAATACATAAAGTTCTTGCTAATGCGACCCAATACTTGAGAGCGCATTCTCAAAGCTTTCGTTTTCACCAGATTGGGAAAAACAAACGGGATAACAAGAGCAGGATTCTCAGACGAAAGCATCTCACCAAACCAGTTTTGTCCGATGGAATAAGGTGAAAACAGTTCTTCCTCATGCCAAAAAAAATCAGGAAATTCAGAGATGACGGTCGTGGCTCCGTCCAAATCGAGGCTGGTCTTCTCCCCCACCCTCATACCTTCCGTTCCACTATCGACGCACAAATAATAATAGGTGGTGTCAGAATAATAGTTGCGTTCACGCTGGTAAGTCCTTTTGCCATTGTCGACCAGCACCCAACGCGTGGGCTCTTGACCATAGAATAACACCAAGTCACCGGCATCGAAACTGCCATCATCAGCTCCCGTGACACAAATAGCCATTTCCGTCAGGTCATCAGGGCGGTTGTCAGAATTCCTCTCTGGCAAAGCCCCTGATGGATTGCCAAACAATCGTATTTGGTTCGGATTCAATCCATTCATATTTATGCCCATAGCTTGCAATGTTGCATAATCCAACTGATATGCACCCTCCTGCGTCACCGAAAGACGATACCACGTGTGTTCGCTCAACACAGAATGATAAGTATTGTCCTGTGCCCAGACCAATTGCCCGAAAAGCATAGTCAATAAAGCTATTGTGGCGACAAATATATTTCTCATTTTCATACTGATTTTCATTTACTTAGTACTAATTTTGAAACCAAAGTTGCTGTTTCACCATTGTCGTTAGTGGCCACAATACGATAAATGTATACACCATTGCGTAAGCTATCGCCACGAGCGCCACGACCATCCCAGCGAATGGGTGTAATGCGCGTTGAGGTACCCGCCACCTGATCGGAAAGCGTGGTCACCCAACGACCCATAATATCAAAAATGTATATATCCACCTTCAAATTGTTGCCTACCTGATTATGGTCGAACACAAAATGGGTTTCGTCAGTCACCGGATTGGGGGCATTGAAAGCATTCTCGATGACCATACCGCTATTGTTGACCACTGTAAAGCTGATGGTAGCCGTACCAGAATTGTTATAAATATCCCAGACCTTGAGAGTCAATGTGTAGTCGCCGTCTGCAAGGTCTTGCATCTTGTATGTGATGACACCCTTGCCTGGCTGGTCGAGAGCAGAAACGAAATAGTCATTCAGACAATAAACCTTTTTCGATGGTCCAGTTAAGGTGGCCGAGATGTCGTGACCGATTCCTGCACCTGTCGTATTGATGCCACTTTCGTCCTCAACAAAGGCCAGCAACATTGGACTTTGACCCGTCAAACCACCGTTCACAAAGAGTGTGTCATCAATGAAGAGCCTGACTTTCGGTGATTCATCATCATCATATGCTTCGTCATAAAAACCACCTATAATGAAAGCATCACAGTTTCCATTAGCCTCCACCTCATAGTCTGTTGCATAATAATTAATCAAGCCCTGACCAAAGCGATAGGAAATATCACGTGGCACTATAAAGTCAATCTTGAACTTACCATTCTTTGCTTTGGTCTTTCCGTTAAAAATCACACTATTACGTAATTTGAAGTTAATATTATTGGCAGTGAATTCAGTTTCCTTATCATATACAATCACGCTCACCACACCATTGAAATTGGAAGCCACTTGACCATCCAAGTCTTTCACAGCACCCTCAATTACAACAGGTTGCAAGGCTCTGATAGTATCACGACAAACAGGATAAGTCTGCCATACCGTGTCGTTGATTTGGGTGGAGTCCGATTCGTATCCAGGAAATTGCCCATTGATGCTCAGCGTCTCCACTTTCCACTTGGGATACGCCAAACGTAAAGCAGGGTCACCAAAAAAGACATAGCGTTTCTCCACATCATTGCCTGTGGTTTTCGCCATTCTGTACACATCGCCCAAACGGTAATGCTCTTCGCCATAAATGCGGAACAAATTGCGATAAACACCTTCCGCAAAGCTTTGGTTATGGGGGCCATGAGTCACTCTCGAAGTGGTAAACATTGCTATCATACCTCCATATTGACTCAAAAAGGAATATTCACCCAAGGAAGTACGATTGTGGTCATCGTAACGGCTAAACTCGCAGGTACCTGTAATCATCAACGGATACATCGGGGCATTACGCCACGAATCCACATCGCGTCGTTGCAAAATCTTCTCTTCTGAAAGCTGAACCTCACCGCCATGACCGACATAGTTGAGCACCAGCGTCCCCTTCTCTATTCTGCCGTTGATGGCCGCATTCACTTCGGGGGCAATCTCACCACCCGGAGCACTGACTTGAGGATAGGCATCCAGATAAATCTTGTCGACAACAACGCCTTCACCTCCTACATTCTTCAGATTTCCCGCCAGACTCTCCGCATTGCTCACGAACCCACTCTCATCATCCGTGAAGAAAGTGACCGTATTGCGCCAAGGTTGCATAGTGGTCTCATCTTTCACAATATAACGCTCAATTTTGTTCACCATCTGAGTGGCCTGTTCCAAAGTCTGCACCGGGAAACGGCCTATGCCAATGTCGGCCAACGAACTGCCAATATTGCCTTCATTTTCGTCCATAAAACCAAAAAAGTCGTCGGTGACAAAAGTCTTGTTCATATCTAGCGAAAGAACCGTTTCGTAGGAAGGCACGAAATCAACGATGCCGTCACGGTTCTTATAGTCAAAGGAGCAGTCACCTAGGAGCAGGAGATACTTGATTCGATGGCCGGGATTGCTGTCTAGGTAAAGCATACGGCAGAAGTCGCGGATAGCAGTAATGTCTTTTGCTCCACAAGAAAACTCATTGTAGATCAGCTCTGGGGTGGTGATATAAATATTCAATTCAGGATCCAAAGTATTGTGAATCGCTTTGATACGCTCCGCTTGCGTCATAAAATCAACATAGGTAAGAATGACGAAATCCATATCACGGACACCGTGCAGGTTCTGATTGGCGACCTTCCCCATCGCTTTTGCTGTATGATAGTCGCTGCCATTGTGAGCAACAAACTCGTTTTTACGGTTGCCAATCACTTTAAAACTGAAAGAAGAACCGCTGAGCTGACCTTTCACGATGGCAGGATTCTTCGGGTCGGTGACATCCCAAACTTGCGTCTGCTGTGAAGCATTCGCCAGACGATACTCATAAATCATATTGACGACTGAAGCCTCCGGATTACGGAAAAGCATCTGTCCGCCAGTAAACGTCAGATGGCGCCACGCATTAACGAGAATATAATCAACGTAACCCTCTGAGGTGGAAGAAGAACCGAAGGAATTGTGCTTCAGTGTAACACTCACCGTCTCCTTTGAAGGCAAAGCACTGACCCATCCTCCCACTTCCTTTCCGTAAGGATCTTGTGTCGAGCTGGTTGTTGTAGCAATGGAATAGGTGGCTTTATTCACGCCATCAACCCAAACCTCAAAATTAGCCGATTGGAAATTGCGTCCCGCCAAGGCGGTCTTCACCCAACAAGTATTTGAAACTACCACATTGGGAAAGCTGAAATCGAAACTCTTAGAAGAAGTGAAGTTCATCTTGTCGCCATAATAGGTACGTCCCGTACAGTTCAAGTTGAATTGGTCATTTTCATATACCTTATAATCAAGAAATTGACCAACAACTTCATTGACAATTCCCGAAGGCGAAGTAGCCTCGCCAATGCGTTTGCCTTGGCCCAAGCCCACGACGATGAAAGCGTAAGCATAGTCATCGTATGGATTCTGCGTATGTGTATAGGCAGTTTTGTCAGATTCGAGTGACCAGCACACAGGGCCACGTCCGTAAAACAAAATGTAATCATTGTTGTCGAAACGACCGTCAGCCTCACCCGACACAAAAATGGGCACTTCCACCAAATCGTCCGGACGAGAAACGGCATTCATCTCCGGCAGCACACCACCCCCATTGTGATAGATACGGATTTGACGGGGGTCAATATTTGACACATTGATGCCCAATTCGGACAAGTCGGAGGCTGTCAGTTTATAGATGCCCGTTTCGGATAGACCAATCTTGTACCACTCGCCCGATGCCATAACCGAGCGATTCGCATAAGTTGGATTTGACCGTTGAGCACTATAATCGGGCGTCAATGTCACAGACAGATTGGCTGAAACCAGTTTTTCGTACTGGCCGCCATTTTGGCGGAAAGGCACGATACGAACTGAAAGAAATGCTTCATCACGCGACCGTAGTGGAATAGCATCTACCACAAAATCAGGATCACATAAAAAATTGCGAGCCACTTGCATTTCTTCAGCAGAAAAAGGCTCGGATTTCACATCCTGGAGACGCACATCCAGTTTTACCGCATCATCGTAAATGGGAAACGACTGGCAATACACAGGCATTACGCCATCGTAATCCGCTGACTCAAGACCTATATAAAATAAGGTGTCTGAGTCATAACATTCTTGAACGACCCCATTCCATTGCAAACGAATCGGATAGTGCATCCTAACCTGCCCCCACAAGGAAACAGGAGCCCAAAGGGCAAACGCCGCCAAAAAAAACAAAGAATATAAACGTGTTTTACTTTGCATAAATCATCTCTATTATTTGGAAATCAAGCTTTTACAACAATCACACCTTTATTTGCTCACCTCTCCCAAAACGTCAACGAAGATACGTCAAAAAAATTGCATAGCAAAATGAAAAATTGAAAAATAATAAAAATCGCCAAAAATGCTCTCAGATTCAAAAAAAGTCCATAAATTTGCGTGATTTTTTTGAAAAATTTCGCGAAGCGTATACAATAATCGCTTATTATTCGAGTTAATAGATAACAAATCTGATCAACAATGTATAGAAAACAAGGATTCAAGACATTCGCCATCATCGTTTTGGCAGGATTGCTGACAGTTTCTTGCTCCAAAAAGTCCTCTCGTACTACGGGCTGGGCTTACAACGATGCCAACAATGGAGGCTTTGAAGTTACAGAAATCAACGACCAGGAAATTGGTCCCGGCCTAATTGCCATCGAAGGTGGCACATTTGTTATGGGCTCCACAACAGACAACCTGACCTATTCGTGGGACAACTCGCCCCGCAAAGTCACCGTACCCTCCTTCTTGATGGATCGCACCGAAGTCAGCAATGTGGACTACCGTGAGTACATCTACTGGCTGAACCGCGTTTATGGCCAAAACTATCCTCAAGTAGTACGTAATGCAGCACCCGACACTTTGGTTTGGCGTGACCGTTTGTCATACAATGAGCCTATGGTTGAGATTTATTTCCGACATCCCTCCTACAACGACTATCCTGTGGTGGGTGTGACCTGGGTTCAAGCCAATGACTATTGCGCATGGCGAACCGACCGTGTCAATGAGTTGATGCTCGTTGAGGCCGGCATTCTCGATTGGGACCCAACCCAACAAGACGAAGAAAACTTCAACACCGATGCCTACCTTGCAGGCCAATATACCGGCAAGGTGAAGAACGGCAAGAAAGACCTTTCGAAGGGTGGTGATGGTATGCGTAATGTCAGGATGGATGATGGCATTCTGCTGCCTTCCTACCGCTTGCCTACGGAAGCCGAATGGGAATATGCTGCGGTCGGATTGGTGGGCAACACCAGCAATGAAATTGTTAGCGAACGCAAGGTGTATCCCTGGAGTGGCGACGGTCTCCGCACCGACAATAAGAGGTATTATGGCAGCTTTATGGCCAACTTCAAGAGAGGTCCTGGCGACTATATGGGTGTTGCCGGCAACCTGAATGATGGTGCCGCCCTACCAGCACCTGTTGGCTCCTATTGGCCCAACGACTACGGTCTGTACAATATGGCTGGTAATGTCGCAGAATGGTGCCAGGATGTCTACCGTCCTTTGACTTTCGAAGATGTGGCTGATTATAGTCCTTTCCGTGGTAACGTATTTACCCGCAAGGCTGTCGACGACGAAGGTTTCCTGCTGCAAAAAGACTCCCTCGGACGTATCCGCAGGGAACCCATCCCCCAAGAAGAAGCGGCCAAACGCCAGAACTATCGTACCAGCTTTAATTCCAACTACGATGACGGTGACTATATGTCAGCCATCCGTAACCGCTGGAGCGATCCTCAAGACGACCAAAGTGCCTTCACTAAAGAGATGTATGATTTTGCCACCAACGATACTCCTGGTACTACACTCATCAGCGATGAATCTAGGGTGTACAAAGGAGGATCTTGGGCTGATGGTCCTTACTATCTGAGTCCTGGCACGCGTCGCTACCTCAACCAAAACCAGTCTGCCTCCACCATTGGTTTCCGTTGCGCGATGAACAAGGTGGGCAGCTCCTTTGCAAAGTAAATAGTAGATTCTTTTTCATGATAGTATTGAAGCCGTTTGACCCGATCAGGCGGCTTCTTTCATTAACAGCCAAGGCCATCCTAGGCCTGTTGAAGGGTTTAAGTCCTGAAGTTCTGATGTCAAATAGAAACAATATGATAGAAACAATTTACAAACATTTCCAAAAAGCCCACAAAATCTCTACCGATAGTCGTAAAATTGAGCGCGATGTCGTCTTCTTTGCCCTCAAAGGCGAGAACTATGATGCCAATGACTTTGCTTTGCAGGTGGCCGAAGAAGGCATAGCCAGCCTCGTCGTAGCAGACCGAAAAGAGTTGCCTCAGCACGAACGCATCCTCATCGTAGACGATTCGTTGAAGACATTGCAAGACCTAGCAGCCTACCACCGCCAACAGAGCACGGCCACAGTGCTTAGCATCACTGGCACTAATGGCAAGACGACTACCAAAGAGCTTGTCTCGGCAGTTCTAGCCAAGAAATACAACATCATCCACACGATGGGCAACCTCAACAACCACATCGGCGTGCCGCTCACCCTACTGAGCATCAAACCCGAAACCGAGATTGCAGTCGTGGAAATGGGGGCCAACCATCCTGGTGAAATTGACTTCCTCTGCAAGATTGCCGACCCTGACTATGGCCTCATCACCAACATCGGGAAGGCACATTTGGAAGGATTTGGCAGCTTCGAAGGTGTCATCAAGACCAAAACAGAATTGTACAGGCATATCAAAAACCATGGCAAGGCCGTGTTCGTCAATCAGGGCAACCCGCTGCTTTGGGAACAATCTGAAGGCCAGACACGCATCAGCTACGGTCGCCATTGCGCTGCTGACACGCCTGTGGCACCTGGTGCCTGCGCCCCTTATCTGAGTGTCGTTTGGAAGAAACATCTCATACAGACCCATCTTGTAGGTACTTACAATTTTGAAAACGTTGCTGCCGCCATCGGCGTGGGACAGTATTTTGGTGTTGACGAGAACGCCATCATCGAGGCCTTGGAGGCCTATACTCCCACCAACAGCCGTTCGCAGGTGATTGAGACCGGGAAAAACCGCATCATCATGGATGCCTACAACGCCAACCCCACTTCGATGCGGGCCGCCTTAATCAACTTCGCCAGCATCTGCGGCGAACAACACCTATTAATATTAGGTGACATGCGCGAGTTGGGTACGGCCTCTGAAGAGGAGCACCGCAATATCCTTGGCTTGATGAAGGAACTGAAATTCAAAGAGGCTTTGTTGGTCGGGTCGAACTTCAGCGCCTATAACGAGAATCCTGATTGGAAGACCTTCGAAAAAGTGGATGACTTGTGCCTATACCTTGAGACTCATCCCATCCATAGGAAAACGATTCTCGTCAAAGGCTCGCATAGTGTGCAACTGGAAAAAGTGTTACCATTGCTTTGATAATTTAAAATTCAAAATTACGCAAAGCGAACCGAATCTTAAATCTTTAAATCTTTGAATTTTGAATCCTTACATCGCCATAGGATTAATGTCGGGCAGCTCGTTAGACGGGCTGGATATCGCCCTTGTGCGCTTCAAAGAAGAGGACGACAAATACCACTTCCAAATCTTGCAGGCCGAGACCCTACCTTATCCCGAATACTGGAGCCATCAACTCTCAGAAGCCTTCCACAAGCAGTCCGAAGACTTGGTGCAGTTGGACAAGGACTATGGCAAATACCTTGGTGAACAGGTACTTGCTTTTGCTCAAAAACACAATGTCACTCCCGACTTCGTGGCCTCGCACGGGCACACCATCTTCCACCGTCCTGAAGAGCATTATACCCTGCAAATCGGTGATGGGCAAGAACTGGCCAAGGCTTGTGGTTTCACCGTCATCAATGATTTCCGCAGCGAGGATGTCAGCAAGGGCGGACAAGGAGCACCCCTCGTACCCATCGGCGATAAACTGCTTTTCAGCGACTACGAAATCTGCCTCAACATTGGCGGCATTGCTAACCTTTCTTACGATGAGGACGGCAAGCGCATCGCCTACGAC
>JAEEGL013550672.1_pt1 | contig 22975 bp, 22 predicted proteins | sample 9134231 | NCBI WGS metagenome assembly JAEEGL01 (sample SAMN16246548, study PRJNA631951) | gut metagenome | biome: gut microbiome; feature: rumen; material: fiber-attached | host: Bos | place: Iran: Karaj | collected 2018-10
AATTATAAAGAAGCATTTGAATATTATAAGGAAGTTGCGGAAGAAACAAATTCCAGTGAAGCTCAATATATGGTTGGTTTAATGTATTTAAACGGTGAAGGAACAAAGAAAGATGTGGAACAGGCAAAAATATGGTTTAAAAAAGCAGCAGACAAAGGTCATGAAGGAGCAATTGAAAGATTAAGAATTTTATCAGGAGAAAATTTATCTCAAAGAGCAGGAATAAATATAGTTAAAAGTACACAAACAGCTGTAGCTGTTTCTTCAACTACAAAAGCAGAAAGTAGTGTTCCTTCTTCTACAGACAAGAGTAAATCATCAGCAAAAAGTAGTACAGGTAAAAAATAATTAATTATATTTTGCTTGCTAAATTAAGATAATATGAATATTAAATTTGTTTTCGTATTATGTTTTTTGTTGGTATTTGTTGCCAGTGGATTTTCGTTTGAACAAGATTTTAATCCTAAAGAAAACTTAACCGTTGGAGACAAAGCGGTTCTGTGTATAAAAGCAGACGGATTAACGGTTGATACGATAGATAAAGATAAACTGGCAAAAACAAACTTCGGTGACTTTGAATTATTGGATGTTCAACCGAACCAAAATGGCGGTATAAATTTAATACTGTCTGCTTTCAAGGCAGGTAAAATTGAACTATTATCTGCCGATATTTATTATACGGTAGATAATCAGACTAAATTTGTAAAAACATCTGCACTTCCTATAGAAATAAAGAGTGTTTTAGACCCGCAAAAGCCAAGCCAAGATATAAAGGATATTAAGGGAATAATAGCGGTTCGTCATAGCTTATCATGGTATTTGAAGATAATTTTAATAATAATCCTTATAGCACTTATCATGCTTTTTATACTAAGGTATATTATTAAACATAAAAAACATAAACCTACAAAAGAAGAAATAATTTTAGCAATTCCACCAAAAGAATATGCTATGCAACAGTTAGCAGAACTGAAAAGCAAAAATCTTGTAGAAAAAGGACAAATCAAAGATTATTATGATTCTTTATCCGATATTCTAAGATATTATGTATCAAGAGTTTATAAAGTTGACGGTCTTGAAAAAACTACTAAAGAATTGTTTTCTTTATTAAAAGATAAAATAAATGTTGAAAATAACAGAGAATTAAGGAGTTTTTTAATTAACTGTGATTTCGTAAAGTTTGCAAAAGTTATTCCTTCGCAGGAAGATACACAAAAGGATTTTGAACAAGCAAAGAGTTTTATAGAAAAAGTATGAAATTTGTATATGTATATTTATTAGTTTTAATACCGGTGATTTTGATATTGTTTTTTTTAAAAGAAAAATGGTATCAGAAAGTACGCTTAACATTTTCAAGCATATCTTTTTTTAATAATAAAAAAGGATTAAGAACAAAATTTTTAATTTTGCCCGATATTATAATTTTAGCAGGAATTATTCTTTTAATACTTGCACTTGCAAGACCGCAAAGTTCTTCAAAGTATGAAACTTTCCAGGCAAGCGGTATAGATATAATGCTTGTTATGGACACATCTACAAGTATGGAGGCAATAGATCCATCCGTTAATCTTTCAAGAATAGAAAATTCAAAACAAAGAGCCATAGAGTTCGTGTTAAAAAGACCAAGTGACAGAATAGGTATAGTTGTTTTTAGTGGTGTTGCCTTTACACAGTGTCCGTTGACATTAGATAAAGATGCTCTTGTAAATTTTATAAACTCAATTAATACAAAAATAACCAAAGTAGACGGAACAGCCATAGGAAATGCGATAGCAACGGCGGTAAACAGATTGTCTAAAATAGAAAGTAAAAGTAAAATCATTATATTGCTTACCGACGGAGTAAATAATATGGGGGAAATAGATCCGTTGGTTGCATGTAATCTTGCCAAAGATAATAATATAAAAATATATACGGTAGGTATAGGAAGTTCCAACGATTATTACGAAATACAAGACTTTTTCGGAACAAGAAAAGTTCAATCACAAGAAAATAATTTAGACGAAACGTTGTTGAAAGAAATAGCAAAAAAAACCGATGGAGAATATTTTGCGGCAAGAACATCGAAAGCTTTATCACAAGCATTTACAAGCATTGATAAACTTGAAAAAACTACCGTAGAACATACAAAGTCGGTAAATTATAATGAACAATATATAAAATTTTTATTTCCTGCTTTTTGGATTTTAATTTTAGGATTTGTTTTAAAAATTACAATATTAAAAAGGTTGCCGTAAGTGTTTGAGTATTATAAATATTTATCATTAACCATAGCCGTTTTATTATTGCTTATAATATTCTTTGTTTCTTATAAGTTATCTAAGAAACAAATAAACGATTTTGTTAATGAGGGTTTATGGAATAATTTGTTAAATGTGGATTTTAGGTTTGTATTGATAAAAAATATATGTTTTATAATAGCATTGTTGTTTATCGTATTCGCACTTGCAAGACCGAAATGGGGTTTAAAACAAGTTGAAGCAAAATCTTTATCAAGCGATATCGTAATAGCTCTTGATGTTTCAAAAAGTATGTTGGCACAAGATTTAAAACCGGACAGATTAACAAGAGCAAAAATGGTATTTAGGGATTTAACCAAGGAATTAAAGGGGCAAAGAATAGGGCTTATAGCATTTGCGGGACAGGCATATTGGCAATGTCCTTTAACATCGGATATAAAAGCATTTGAAATGTTTTTGTCTTTAATAGATACCGATACCGTTCCGTTTGCGGGAACGAATATCTCTGCACCGATAGATTTAGCTTGTGAAAGTTTAGAAAAGGTTCCGTCTGCAGCAAAAGCAATTGTTATCATTACGGATGGAGAAAGTTTTGACGGGAATTTGGAAAAATCTTTGAATCTTGCAAAAGAAAGCCAAACGAAAATATTTTGTGTAGGTATAGGAACACCTAAAGGAGAACCGATACCTACTTATGATGGGAAAGGTAATTTTAAAGAATATTTAAAAGATGAAAAAGGCAAAACGGTTATAACAAAATTGGATTCTTCAACTTTACAACAAATAGCAGCCGTATCTAACGGCAGATACTATAATTTAGCAGATACAAGTTCGTTAAACGATTTGGTCTCAAGGCTAAATAGGTTGGATAAAGTTGAAGGCAACGCAAATATATTTAATAATTTAGAAGACAGATTTTATTATCCTTTAACAGTTGCATTAATATTTTTGTTGGGATATTTATTTATACCGGTAAGAAAAAGAAAATGAAAAAAATATTTTTTATATTAGCATTTGTGATGTTTGGCTTTTCTTTATCTTTTGCAAATTCAAACGAAGATATAATAAAAGCTAATAAACTTTATATGAAAGGAAAATATAAAGAAGCAATAGATTTGTATTCCAATATACAAAGCCAAAATCAAAAAGATTCTAAAATAAACTATAATTTGGCGTGTGCATATTACAGAGACGGACAGTTTGATAAGGCATTGGAACATTTTCAAATTGCATTGGATAACACACAAGATACTAACTTCAAAAGTGCCATATTATACAATATGGGTAATTGCCAATACAGAAAACAAGATAACGATAAAGCGTTGGAATATTATAAAGGAAGTTTAAAATTAAATAGTTCCGATATTGCCGCAAAACATAATGTTGAGTTTTTGCAACAGGAACAACAACAAAATAAAGATAATAAGAATAATAAAGACGATAAAAACGACAAAGATAAAAATAAGGATGACAAAAATAATCAGCAAAATCAAAATAACGATAATAAAGACAATCAACAAGATAAAGACAAAAATGATAAAGATAAAGACAAGGATAAAGAACAAAACAAAGATAAGCAGCAGGATAAAAATGATAAGAATGATAATAATGACAAAGATAAAGATGAGAAAGATAAACAACAACAGGAAGAAGAAAAGAAAAAACAGGAAGAAAAAAATAAAAATCAACAAAATCAACAATTGTTGGATTATTTTGATAAACAAGATAAACAAAATAACGATAAATCAAGAGAAGGATATGCCGTTCAACGAGCAAAAAGCGGTAAAAATTGGTAAAGGTTTAATGTATGAAAATATTTAAAATATGTTTGGTTTTTTTTAGTTTAACAATAAGTGCTTATCTTTTTGCGGATAATTTAAGTATTGAAGCATCGGCAAGTAGAACAACGGTAGCTTTAAATGAAGCTTTCAATTTGGTTATTTCGGTGTCGAATGATTCCAAAAAGTTGCCCGAATTTTCTCTTCCTACATTAAAAGACTTTAATGTTTATTCCACTTCGAGATCGCAAAGTACTTCAATAATTAACGGACAGGTTAAAAGTTCAATAAATTATACATATACCGTAGGTCCTAAAAATATAGGAGAATTTACGATTCCGGCTTTTAAATTAATTTATGACGGTAATACATACGAAACAGAACCGATAACTATTACCGTTGAACAAGCAAAGCAAACAAAGTCCGTTTCAGTGCAAAATACACAAATACCGCAACAAAAGCAAACTTCTCAAGTTTATGATTTTGATACTTCAAAAGCAATTTTTGTTGAAGGAAAAACGGATAAAAAACAAGTATATGTCAACGAAAAATTAGTTTATACATTTTCTTTTTATACTTCAGTTAATTTATTATCAAATCCGTCTTATCAGGCACCTAATTTTTCCGGTTTTTTTGTAGGTAAAACAACTCAAGAAAATTACAGAACACAAATTAACGGTAAAACATATTTTGTTAATGAAGTTTCAACCGAATTGTTTCCGCAAAACGAGGGTGATTTAACGATAGAACCCTCTCAACTTTTAGTTGCAATACAAGATTTTTCAAAAACACACGATGATTTCTTTTCAAGCTTTTTTACAAGAAGCAAAAATGTTGAGTTGGCAACGGATCCCATAAAAATAAAAGTTTTGAAAGCTCCTGCTAATGTCAGTATGATTGGTAATTTTACGATTTCTGCAACGGTTGATAATAAAGCTAAAAAAGAAGACGAACCTTTTGATTTAAAAATAACAATAAAAGGAGACGGCAACATAAAAACAATACCGGATCCCGTATTGGTTTTATCGGAAAACTTAAAAAAATATGAAACATCCGAGAAAATTCTAACGAGCGGTGATACAGAAACAGGCAAGGAGTTTACAACTTTAATTATGCCTTTAACCGAAGGCCCGGCGGAAATAAGAGTTTCACCGATAACTTACTTTGATACAAAAACAAAGCAAGCAAAAAATCTAACAGTTAAAAATATTTCTTTAAATATATTGAAAAATAAAGATAAGCAACAACAAACATTACAAACTCAACAAATGCCGTTAGCCGATACTAATTCCGTAACAAACACAAATCCGACAGTGCCTCAAAATGTAGATTTTTCTTGGATATTTAAGGTTTATAATTATATAACAAGTTTGCAGTTTTGGTTAATAGTAGCAGGCTTAATTATTTTATACATTTTAATTAAGCTTATATTGAAATATTTGGAATATATAAACAAAGATCAACAAAAATTAAAAAATAAAAAAGCATACAAGAAATCTAAAAAATATTTTCAAAAAGCTAAAAAAACAAAAGAACCTGTTAAATTTTATGAATATATGTATAAAGGTTTATTGGAATATTTTGCTTCCGTCCTTGCAAAATCAGCAGATGGACTTACGGCATACAAAATAAGGAAAGACTTGGAAGAAAAAAATATAAATAAAGACTTAATATACCAAATAGAAAATATTTTGGAAGAATGTACTATTGTTTTATATGCAAATGGTTCGCAAAATAATTCTTCAAATTTAACTGAATTTTATAATAAAACATTTGAAGTATTAAAAAAACTTGATATATAAGACATTTTTCAATATATTAAGTTTGTTATATTAAAAACATGTTGAAAAAATATAATAATATTGACACAAATAAACGGATAGATTATAATATCGTTATATGATTGGGAAGAAGAGTTATACGTGAAAATTTTTGGAGGGAAATAAAGTGTTAAAATTAAAAAATAAGAAGGCGTTTACCTTGGTGGAGCTAATTATTGTTATAATTATTGTTGCGATTTTGTCTATAGTTGGGGTTACGGTGTATAGAGGTTATGTTGCAAAAGCTATTATATCGGAAGCCAAGGCTCTTATGGGTGCAGTAGAAAGGGGAGAAATGATATGTTATTCGGCAGAGAATGGTTATCATGCAGTTCCGGAGGGTACATCGTATGATGAAAAAATGGATATAGATATCAGAGGCAATAAATATTTTACTTCATTTAGGGTGATATCTTCTTCAAGTGGAACTGCAACAGCAATAACAGAAGGTTCCGGTGAGGCAGAAGGATTATCTCTAACTTTGGATTTTTCTGAACCTGGCGGAAGAGCGGTATGGATAGAGGATCTGGATAAATAATTTATAGAAACATGTTATTTATCAATTTAATATATAGTTGAGTGTCGTTATATTTCCCTGTAGTTTATAATAAATTTAAGAGTGATTTGGTTTTTCTGATATGTTATTGACAAATGTCAATAACATGTTGTATGATTTTGTTGCTGATAAATTTCAATAGTATAAATCTGGTTTTAACATGGTAAGACCTTTAAAGTGCAGAAGAGTTTGTAATATACCAAAAAACAATATATTCGGTTTAGAAGTATCGAAAGATTTTATAGAAATGTCTATAGATGAATACGAAGCTATTCGTTTAATAGATTTAGAACAGCTTACACAAGAAGAATGTTCCATAAGAATGAATGTTGCAAGAACTACTGTTCAGGCAATTTATAGTAATGCAAGAAAAAAATTGGCAAATTCTCTGATAAATAATCGTTGTTTAAAGATACAAGGCGGAGATTATAAAATATGTGAATTTGCGGGTAAACAATGCAATAACAAATGTTTTAAGCATAGGAAAGAATAGGGGAAATTAAAATGGGTAATAATAACGAACAGTGTTCATGTTCCGGAAAAGAACATATCTTGATGGAAAAACCTCATGAGTCAACAAAAATAAAAAAAATTATTGGCATTGTAAGTGGTAAAGGAGGAGTAGGAAAATCATTAGTTACTTCTTTATTAGCTGTATCGGCAAATAAAAAAGGATTTAAAACTGCCGTTATGGATGCAGACATTACAGGTCCTTCAATACCTAAATCTTTTGGAATAAAAGAAAGGCCGGTAAATGGAGAAAATGGATTTTTCCCGGTTAAAACCAAAACAGGTATAAATATAATGTCTATAAATTTATTGTTAGATAATGAAACCGATCCTGTTATTTGGAGAGGTCCTGTTATAGCAGGTATAATAAAACAATTTTGGAAAGATGTTATATGGAACGAACAAGATGTTATGTTTATAGATATGCCTCCCGGAACTGGTGATGTTCCTTTAACGGTATTTCAATCCATTCCTGTTGATGGAATAATTGTGGTGACTTCTCCTCAAGAGTTAGTTTCAATGATAGTTGAAAAAGCCGTTAATATGGCAAAAATAATGAATATTCCTGTTTTGGGAATAGTGGAAAATATGAGTTATATAAAATGTCCGGATTGTAACAAAGAAATCAGTTTGTTCGGGAAAAGCAACATAGAAGAAATCGCAAAAAGATTTAATATTTCTGTTATAGATAAACTTCCTGTTAATACAGGAATTGCGATACTTTGCGATGAAGGACAAATAGAATCAATTAAAGAACAATTACTAATGAACAATATTACAAATATAGAAAATTTATTAAAACATTCGGATAATAAAAATAATATTGGAGGAGACAAAATGAAAATAGCCGTAACTTATGAAAACGGAGATGTTTTTCAGCATTTCGGACATACGGAAAACTTTAAAGTTTATACGGTAGAAAATAAAAAAGTTGTGTCCTCGGAAATAATTTCGAGTAACGGAACTGGGCATGAATCTTTGGCGGGAATGTTAAAGAGTTTGGAAATAGAAACTTTAATTTGCGGTGGTATAGGTGGTGGTGCAAAGGTTGCTTTGGCGCAAGAGGGGATAACCGTATATCCCGGAGCAAGCGGTAAAGCTGATGATGCCATAAATGCTTTGTTAAATGGAACTTTAAACTATAATCCAGATGTACAATGTTCTCATCATGACCATGGACACGAACATGACTGTCATGGTGGCGGAAAAAGTTGTCATCATTAGTGAATAATTTTAAGTAGTAATTTTTACAGGGAGGAGTTTAAATTTCTCCCTGTTTTTTCTTGTATAAATATAAATAAAAAGATAAAATCTTACAATATAACTGCAAGGAGATTTTAATATGATTTTAATTTTAGATTTCGGTTCTCAATATACGCAAGTAATCGCAAGAAAAATAAGAGAATCACAAGTATATTGTGAAATTTTTCCGGGCAATAAAAAACTGGACACAATAGAAAATTTAGATATTGTTGAGGCAATAATTCTTTCCGGTGGTCCTGCAAGTGTTTATGAAAAAGATGCCCCAAAACCCGATAACAAAATTTGGCAGTTAAAAGTTCCGATTTTAGGTATTTGTTATGGTATGCAGCTTATTGCACAACAACTTGGCGGTAAAGTGCAACATTCTAAAAATAGAGAATATGGCCTTGCCGATATAGAAATAAAATCAAAATCATTACTTTTTGCAGGGCTTAAAACAAAAATGCCTGTATGGATGAGTCATGGTGATAAATTAACTAAACTACCTAAAGGTTTTAAAGTTGTTGCAAGTTCAAAAAATTGTCCTAATGCTACAATAGTAAATAACGATGGTACAATTTATGGTGTACAATTTCATCCTGAAGTTCATCACTCACCGTTCGGCAAACAAATTCTAGATAATTTTTTATTTAAAGTTTGTAAATTGCAAAAAAATTGGACAATGAAAAATTACATAAAAGATGAAATTACAAGAATAAAAAGGCAAGTCGGTAAGGGGAAGGTTTTATGTGCATTATCAGGTGGAGTTGATTCGTCTGTTGCTGCAATAATGATGCATAAAGCAATAGGTAAACAACTTGTAAGTGTTTATGTTGACCATGGCTTACAAAAACTCGGAGAAACAGAGAGAGTAAAAAAAATATTCGGTAAAAAATTTGGTAAAAATTTAATAATTAAAGATGCAAAGAAATTGTTTTTAAATAAATTAAAAGGTGTTACTGATCCTGAACAGAAAAGAAAAATTATCGGTCATACTTTTATAGAAGTTTTTGAAAAAGAAGCAAAGAAAGTAAAAAATATAAGTTTTTTATTACAGGGAACAATTTATCCGGATGTTATAGAAAGTGCAAAAATAGGTAAAGCTGTTACAATAAAAAGTCATCACAATGTCGGTGGTTTGCCTGAAAAAATGAAAATGCAATTGGTTGAACCATTGAAATCATTATTTAAGGATGAAGTTCGTCAGTTAGGGAGAGAATTGAAAATTCCTAATGAAATTATCGATAGACAACCTTTTCCCGGTCCCGGTCTTGCAATAAGAACTCTTGGAGAAATTACCGAAGAAAAATTAAGAATAGTTAAAGAAGCCGATGCGATTGTTGATCAAGAAATACGAAAAGCAGGATTATATGAAAGAATTTGGCAATCTTTTGCAATAATTTTACCTGTAAAAACCGTGGGTGTTATGGGTGATCAAAGGACTTATGAATATGTTATAGTTATAAGAGCTGTTAATTCCGTTGATGCTATGACGGCAGATTGGGTAAAATTACCCTATGAAATACTTGGTAAAATTTCATCAAGAATAATTAATGAAGTCAAGGGTGCCAACAGAGTAGTTTACGATATTTCACAAAAACCTCCTGCAACTATTGAATGGGAATAAAAACGCATTTCTAAATTTTATTTGTGCGATTAATTATCGATATAAAATTTTTTGTTTTATTCATATCAAATTGAGTTTATACATTAATATTTATGAAAAAAATAAACTTTAAAGATTCGTCGTTTATAATATTTGCATCAATATCAATATTGTATTTTGTAGGAAATTTTATTTGGTGGTGTTTAAATACTCCTGCCATACCTACCGGGTCTTCGGTAATATATTTTTCATACATTTTTAAGGATGGATTGTTATATTATGCTGCACCATTGCTGATATGGATAATGAAAGTGATGTTTTTTATATTTGGGGCACAGTATTTTGATTTACAGGTAATATTTGTAAATTATATATTGTTCTTAATAGCATTGTATTTTGTTTATAAGATAGGATTAGAGTTGAAAAATAAAGAAACCGGCAATATTGCAATGTTATTGTTTGCACTAACACCGGCAGTATATGGAATGAGTAGACAGTATGGTCATCAAGATTGGCAAACAATGATTGCAATGACAGCAAATATTTATTGTTTGATTAAATTAAATGGTTTTAAAGATAAAAAATGGAGTATATTGTATGGAATAACTGTGGGTTTAGGTTTACTTATAAAAGATGCTTTTTTAATGTTTTTCTTTATTCCATGGTTATATACAGTAATAAGAAGTTTGGTAGAAAAAGTAGAAAAAAACAAAGCAGTAAATATATTAATAACAATAATTTTAGGTGCTTCAATAGCGGGGATTCACTATTTCAGACCCCTTATAATTTATAAAGTTTTTCATGAACCTGTAATTGAAACAGTTCAATCGTTTTATCTTAGAAATTTAAAAATAATGACAATAGGTTTAAGTGAGTATTTGTTGTCTCCACCGATATTTATATTATTTATTGTGAGTTTAATATGGTTTATTTTTAAGTATAAAAATAAAAACAAAATAGTATTATTATTATGGTTCATAATTCCGTGGATAACAATAGTGCTTATGCCTACCATAACATTACCGGAATATGGGACAGGTTTTATTCCTGCTATTGTTTTAATAATATCAATATACATTTCTCATGTATACAAAAAAATATTAAAGTTTTTATTGATATTTTTTGTTATGATTATCTGTTCATTGCAGTTTTTAATGTTTTCTTATGGAATAATTGATAATTCAAGTATTAACGCAGATTATAAAGATGATGAACTACCATTAGCTTACTTCATAAATGTAAATTATACAGATAGAAATAGTAATTTTACTATACAATTGCTAGAACATTTGAATAAATATAAAGATGATACACTTTATATAGAGATGGGAAATGATATTGATATACTTGAACTTAAGTTACTGATGATACTTAAAGGGTATGATAGAAAAATTGATGATATATTTTCTGTTGAAACGTTCTATGACAAAGGAAAGGGAAATGGTTTTATTGAAGATAAGAGTATATCCATATTAGCAAGAAAAGAACTTACTAATTTGGAAATAGCAGAATATATTTATCAGTTTACTAAGGGTAATTTTAATAAGAGTCCTGAACATAAGAAACAGGAAATGCAAGAAATTTTAAATAAAATAGATGAAGGTAAAAAATATGTTAAAGATAATTTTTATTTTATAGAAGATTTTTATTGGGGAAATATAGAAAAAGCAGATAATTTAATTAAAATATATAAGAAAAAATAGAAATCTATTATTTGAAAAATACAGTTTAAATTGTTAAAATTTATAAAAATTTATTTGGAGAGAAACTATGGAACTTTTTAAAATGGCAAAAGAGGCAATGTCTATGAGAAGTAAGATGAAAGAAATAGACAAAACTTTGAAATCTAAGATAATAGATGTTGATTATAAAGGAATATCAATTAAAATCAATGCTAAAAGTGAAATTATAGATTTCAAATTCTCGGAAGATTTATCACAGAAATCTGCAAAAGATGTTGAAAAATATGTTCTTTCGGCTTGTCAAGAGGCAATTAAAAAAGCTCAACAAGTTATGGCTGAAGAATCAAAAAAACTTATGGGCGGTTTAAATATTCCCGGTCTAAGCTAAACCGTTAGTTTAATGATAAAAATATTACACAAATATATTGTAAAAGAATTCATAGGCTCATTTTTTTTCGGGCTTATGGTATTTTCTGTTATTCTTTTGTTTGATCAAATATTTCAATTGATAGATTTATTCTTATCAAAAGGTGTTTCTTTTTGGATAATATTACAATTATTTGTTCTTGTCATGCCTAATATTTTATCTCTCACTATACCTATGGCAATTTTATTTGGAATATTGTTGAGTTATGGGAGATTTTCTGAAGATAACGAAATTACAGTTATGAAGGCTACAGGAATAAATTATAAAACATTGTCTATGCCGATAATTGTTTTTGTATGTTTTATAAGTTTAGGTCTTATATTTTTTAATCATTATTTATCACCTTCAACACACATGTATTTTAGGAATATATACAAACAGATTTTAACGACTTCTCCGTTGGCAAAATTTAATGAAAAAACAATAACAAAAGTTGGGGATTATAATATATATGCTCATAAAGTAAATTCAAAAGACAATACTTTAAGCGGAGTCAATATTTATAAATTCTTTGATGAAAATAATAAGACAGATAAAAATGCGATCCCATGGAGGATAGCCTCATCTTCTGCAACAATAACCGTTAATAGAAATATAGTATATTTGAAATTATTTGATGGGTACTGGCAAATGGCAGATCCTAAAAAAGTGGATTCAATGATACATATGAATTTCGGAAGTTATGAATTTGCGATCCCTTTCGGAGATGGAGTTGATTTTAGTGATATATCGTTAAAAGAACTTACATCAGATAAGTTAAGAGAAAAAATATCAAAAACAGATAAAAAAGATCCTGTAATATATACATATACTAACGAGTATTGGTTTAGATGGATTTTGGCAATAGCTCCGATAGTTTTTGCCTTAATTGCAATTCCTATAGGTATTATGGCAGGTAAGGGTGGAAAAGCTATAGGCTTTGGTATGAGTTTGATTGTAATTTTTATTTACTATATGTTTTTGGTTATATCATTAAATATAGGGGAAAAAGGTTATGTACCCTCTTGTTATGTAATGTGGCTACCTAATATTGTAATTACGGTTATCGGTTTAATTTTATTTAGGAAAATGAGTAAAAAGTAAAATGAATATTATATATTGGTATATTACTAAGAAATTTCTAAAACCATTAATATTTATTTCGTTTGCTTTTGGTTTTATTGTACTTATTTCGGAGTTTTTTAGAGAGATGAATTTTTATATGGAACAGAAAACTCCGTTTTTGGTTATATTGGAATATTTATCTTTGAATTTGCCTTGGTGGATTATCCAGGTCTTTGCAGTATCTGTTCTGTTGGCATTACTTTTTTCTTTGGGAGAGTTGGCAAAAAGAAATGAAATTACTGCAATTAAAGCTGCCGGTATAAACATTTGGAAAATAATATCTCTTTTTATGTTTTTAGGCTTTTTAATAGGTGTTTTTGATTTTTCCGTTAGAGAATTTATTATCCCTAAAATCGTTGTTAAAGCCGAATATGTAAGACATGTGAAAATAAAAAAGAAAGAACCAAATGCTATACAAAGTGAACATTATAATTTAATAATATCTTTGCCTTATAATAGAAGAATGTCGGTTGCTTATTTAAATATAGAAAAAAAATACATGAGAGATATTATTATAGATGAATATGACGATAATTTTTATTTAAAAAATAATATTGTTGCAGGACAAGCCTATTATGACGGTAATCAATGGGTTTTACAAAACGGGGTAGAGCGAATCTTTGATGATAATCATAACTGGAAAGAAAAATATTTTGACGAAAAGGCATTTGGAATAACCGTTCCACCTGAAGACTTTATAATAAAAGATAAAAGATACGAATTAATGAACTTAAAAGAATTTAAAGAATATATTCAAAAAAAACAGATGTTGGGTAAGCCTACAATAAAAGAACAAATTGTATATAATACGAGATTTGCAAATGTTTTTTGCCATATTATAGTTATGATGATAGGTATTCCTTTTGCATTAGGACTTGGAAATAAGTTCGGTAAAATAATAAGTTTTACTTTTGCTTTGATATTTTCATTTATATATTGGAGCGTTCAGGCAGTGTGTGCTTCTCTTGGTGAAAATTTAATTTTGAACGTTTTTCTTGCCGCTTGGCTCCCCAATTTTATTTTTGCAATAATAGGAATAATACTATTTATAAAGCTAAAAAAATAAATAAAATAATTTTCCTTAAATATTCCTCAAACTTTTATTTATATATCTATTGTTATATTTGTTGTTTACTATGTGTGTATTGACAAATAAAAAAACAAAAATGTAAAATATTTCTCAATAAAATTTAAGATTTTAATGTAATACTGAATAATTCAAGAAAGCAAGGATGCTTTCCAAAGGTGCTTTAACAAAAAAGCAAGAATGAATTATTCAGTTTTTTTGAGAAAAAACAAATTTATATAAGGAGTAAACAGATGAACGCTTATGTAGAAAAAGTGTTAAAAGAAGTAGAACAAAGAAATCAGGGCGAAGCTTTGTTCCTACAAGCAGTAAAAGAAGTTTTAGAATCAATTAGTCCTGTAATCGAAAAACACAAAGAATATCAGGATGCAAGTATTCTTGAAAGAATTTGTGAACCTGAAAGACAAATTATTTTTAGAGTTCCTTGGCAAGATGACAAGGGCGTATTTCATGTAAACAGAGGTTTTAGAGTTCAATTTAATTCGGCTCTCGGACCTTATAAAGGTGGTTTAAGACTTCATCCTTCAGTAACTTTAAGTACAATTAAATTTTTGGGATTTGAACAAATTTTCAAAAACTCATTAACAGGTTTAATGATGGGTGGCGGAAAAGGTGGAAGCGATTTTGATCCTAAAGGAAAATCCGACAATGAAGTTATGAGATTTTGCCAAAGTTTCATGACTGAACTTTGCAAATATATAGATGCAGATACAGATGTTCCTGCAGGGGATATTGGAACAGGTGCAAGAGAAATAGGTTATATGTTTGGCCAATATAAAAGAATAAGAAATGTATTCCACGGAGTTTTAACCGGTAAAGGCTTAACTTACGGTGGTTCACTTGCAAGAACACAAGCAACAGGTTACGGTGTTGTTTATTTCTGTAACGAAATGTTGAAAGACAGAAAAACATCTTTTGATGGAAAAACAGTAGTTGTTTCCGGTTCCGGAAACGTTGCGATATATGCAGTAGAAAAAGCCCAAAGTTTAGGAGCAAAAGTTGTTGCAATGTCCGATTCTAACGGATACATTTACGATAAAGATGGAATTGATTTGGATATAGTAAAACAATTGAAAGAAGTTGAAAGAAAAAGAATAAAAGAATATGCAAACTTGAAGAAAGGTGCAGTTTATACGGAAGGTTACAAAGGTATTTGGACAATAAAATGTGACATAGCATTGCCATGTGCAACACAAAACGAACTTGATGGCGAAGCAGCGAAAACACTTTTGAAAAATGGTGTAATTGCAGTTGTAGAAGGTGCTAATATGCCTTCAACACCTGATGCGGTAGAAGCATTTATAAACGCAAAAATAGCTTATGCTCCCGGGAAAGCATCTAACGCAGGTGGCGTTGCAACATCCGGTCTTGAAATGGCACAAAATTCTCAGAGACTTTCTTGGACATTTGAAGAAGTTGATAACAAATTACATCAAATTATGATTAATATTTATAAGAATGCAAAAGAAGCTGCCGAAGAATACGGAACACCGGGTAATATGGTTAATGGTGCAAATATTGCAGGTTTCAATAAAGTTGCAACGGCAATGTTAGCTCATGGTTTGGTTTAAAAAATCAAAGTAAAAATATTTAAAATAAAAAAGCGGGAAGAATTTATCTTCCCGCTTTTTACATTAATTACTAATTATCGTTTTGTTGTTGGTTGCTTTCAAAGGATTTTTAGATTTTAAATTTGTAGTTGTTATACCTTTTTGCCGTTAAAGACCTTAAGATTTTGAGTTACCTTACTCTTGGCTTTCAAAGACTTTTCAGATTTTGAATTAGAACGAAGTATTTGGTGAATGAAGTGCTTTTTAGGTTATTGGTTTATAGGGTTGTGAGGTTATAAGTTGCCGTTAGTCGTTAAAGACCTTAAAATTTTAGGTTAGAATGAAGAAACACAGAGCCGATGTGTACTCCTTGCGGTACTCAAGGTTCTGTGTTTCAAAATTATAACCAAAATATTAAGGTTGCTATAGGAATTTTATCTTAAAGTGAAGCCGACTTCCTTTGCTAATCTATCTAATAGCTTTTGCATATCCGTATTAACTTGAGCATCAGTTAATGTTTTTTCGTTATCCCTATAAAACAATCTGAAAGAATAACTTATTTTCCCTGCACCTAATTTTTCATTTTCGTAAACAGAAAATAAAGAATAATCTTTTAAAATATTTCCGTCTTTCATTATGTGTTTGAATATTTTTTCTATTTTTTCAAATTTTACGGATTTTTCACCCACAACAGAAATATCTCTTTTTACCGCAGGAAAATTTCCTACATGTTCATAAGGTTGTAATTTGCTTTTATAGTTTTTTTCTATACTTTCTATATCTATTTCGGCATAAATAACTTCACCTGCATTTTCTTCATCTATAACATCAGGTCTTAAAACACCGAACTGACCTACGGCTTTTCCATGATAAACTATTGCAGCAGTTTTTCCCGGATGATAATATTTTTCGGGAGTTCTGTTTTCACCTATTGTAAATTCTTTTGAAGGTAAAATATTGTTTATAATTCCGCTTGCAAAATAAAAATCAAATACAGGATTTATTTTATTACTTTCCCAATTCCACCACGGTTGCCATACCGGACCGGACATCAAAATGCCTAAAACTTTTCTTTCACCCTTATCATCAAAAATTTTTCCTATTTCAAACAATTTAATGTCGGTTGTTGCTTGTCCGAAATTAAAATTAAAATTCTTAAGTAAACACGGCAATAACGAAGGTCTTAAAACTTCATTTTCTTTTGATATAGGGTTTGCAATTTTATATTTATAATTTAAATGCAATTTATCTAACTCTTTTATTTGTGAAAAACTGTAATTCATTGCTTCGCAAAAGCCGAGCCCTACCAAAGAGCTTGTAATATCTTTTATAAATTTGTCACTTATTTTTTGTTTATTTTCAACGGTAGCGGAATCTATATCCATAGGAATATTTTCGTAACCGTCAACTCTTGCAATTTCTTCTATCAAATCAACTTCTTCTTTTATATCGTTTCTGTAAGAAGGAATTTGTGCAATAAGAACATTTTGTACCCTTGAATCTATTTCTATACCTAAAAACCTTAAAATATTTGCAATATCTTTTTCATCTATTTCGTATCCTAAAAGTTTTGCAACTTTTTCAACTCTTAATTTAATAACTGTTTTTTTATTATCCGGACTATTATAATCTTCTCTTGTTTCAAGTCTTCCGCCTGCAAGTTCGGTTATTAAATTAACGGCTCTCCAACTTGCCATTTCTGCAACTTCCCAAGATGTTCCTCTTTCATATCTGTAAGATGCATCCGTAGATATATTTAACTTTCTTGCGGTTTTTCTTATATTGCCCGGTTGAAATACTGCAGCTTCCAAGAAAACTTCTGTTGTTGCATCCGTTATGGAAGAACTTTGTCCGCCTATAACACCGGCTATTGCAAGTGCTTTTGAACCATCTGCTATAACAAGATTGTTGCTGTCGAGCTCATGAATTTTTCCGTCAAGTGTAGCTAACTTTTCACCATTATTTGCTCTTCTTACTATAACTTTGCCACCTGAAAGTGTTGATGCATCAAAAGCATGTAACGGTTGGCCTAATTCCAACAATATATAATTTGTAATATCTACTACATTATTTATTGATTTTATACCACAACTTTCAAGTTTATCTTTCATCCATTTTGGAGAAGGAGCTATTTTTACGTCGGTAATATGACAACCTATATATCTTGTACATAAATCTGTAGCTTTTACATCTACAAGGTTTTTATCCGTATATTTTGCCGTTTTTATTTGAGGGACATTAGGTATCTTTTTTAATTTTGCCGCAATTTCTCTTGCTACTCCCCAATGACTTAAACAATCTCCTCTGTTTGTAGTTATTTCTATCTCTAAAATAGTATCACGTACACACAAAACATCTTCAAGTTTTTTGCCCAAAGGAGTATTTTCCGGCAATACCATAATACCGTCAGAGCTTTCTGCAAGACCAAGCTCTTCTTCGGAACATATCATTCCTTGAGAACTTACACCTCTTATTTTTGAAGGTTTTATAACAAAGTTTCCGGGCAACACTGCACCTATTGTTGCAAGCGGTATTGTTTGACCGGCAGCAACATTGGGTGCACCGCACACTATTTCATAATCTTTTGTACCGTCATTAACTCTACATATTGAAAGTTTATCTGCATTAGGATGTTTTTGCCTGTCTAAAACTTTTGCCGTAATAACACCGGTCCAATTTGTTCCGCCACCTACAACGGATGTTTCTACGCCTAAGAACGTAAGTGTTTTACAAAGTTCTTCCGGTGTTAAATCAAAATCTACAAACTCTTTTAACCAATTATATGAAATCTTCATTTATTTATTTCCTCTTTATTTTGTTAGAATTGTCTTAATACTCTTAAATCATTCTCGTATAAAACTCTCATATCATCAATGCCATATTTAAGCATTGCAAATCTTTCAACTCCAAGGCCGAAAGCATAACCGGTATATTTTTCTGGGTCATATTTTACGGCTCTGAAAACATTAGGATGTACCATTCCGCAACCTAATACTTCAAGCCAACCGCTACCTTTACAAACTCTGCAACCTTTTCCGCCACAAAATACACATTTCATATCCACTTCTGCGGAAGGTTCGGTAAACTGAAAGTGAGACGGTCTAAATCTTATCGGAAGTTCCTGATTAAATAATCTGTTTATAAATACCTGTAATGTTCCTTTTAGCTGTGAAAATGTTACTTGCTCTCCTACAACAAGACCTTCTATCTGATGAAATATTGCAGAATGTGAAGCGTCCGTTGCTTCGTTTCTGAAAACTCTTCCCGGAACGATAACTTTTATAGGAGGTTTAGACTCTTCCATTATATGTATTTGTGCTGCAGATGTTTGTGTCCTTAAAAGTTCCTGTGAACCTTCAAGATAAAAGGTGTCTTGTGTATCTCTTGCAGGATGATCCTTTGGAATATTCAATGCCTCAAAATTGTACCAGTCGGTTTCAATTTCTCTTCCCTGATATATACTAAAACCCAACGAAATAAAAATTTTACTCATTTCTTCTATTGTTTTAGTTATTATATGATAGTGACCTTTCGGGAATGTAAAAGCAAAAGCGGAAGAAACATCAATTTTTTCGTTTTTCATTTTTTCTTCCAAAAGTTTGTTTGTTATTTCTTTTTTCTTTTGTTCCATAGCTTCGGTTAATTTATTTTTTGCATCATTAACTTGCGAACCGATTTCTTTTTTCTCTTCAATTGTCAAAGAGGATAAGGTTTTTAAAATTTCAGTAATTTTTCCTTTTTTACCCAAATATTCAACTTTAATACTTTCTATTTGTTCAAGTTGAGCTGTTTGAAGTTTATTTAATGCCTCTTTAAGAATTTCATTAATGTTATTATTCATTGTCCAATCCTGTTATTTTGTCTAAGTGTTCCTTTGCGACCTTATTTGTTTCATCTATATCTAATGTTTTTTTATACATTTGTTTTGCTTGTTCATAATCTTTCTTATATTCATAAATCAAACCTAAATTACAACACGCTTGCGAATTTAGTGAATTTATTTCCAAAACTTTATCAAAAACTTTTTTTGCTTCATCAAACTTACTGTTTAAAAAATAAAATTTTGCAAGTTCAAGCAGTTCTTCTTCTTTTGTTTTTTCCATTTTTTAAACCTATAATTTTTTTAATTTAGCTATTTGTTCGTCTTTTCCTACAACAACTAAAATATCTTGTTCTTTTATTTCATCATCGGGGCCCGGAACAATATTGGTTTCTTCTTTAAAATCATTTTGTCCATCTTCATTTATAAAAGGAACCTGTCTTTTTATTGCTATTATGTTAACTCCGTATTTATATCTTATACCGGAATCTTTTATTGTTTTTCCGCAAATACTTTCCGGTGCTATTATTTCCACAAGATTATAATCTTGTGAAAATTCTATTTCTTCCAAAATATTCGGAGAAACCATACTTTCAGCAAGTTTTTTTGCCATTTCAAGTTCCGGATAAATAACTTTATCGGCACCTATTTTTATGGCTATTTTTGAATGCCACATACTTGTACATTTTACTATAACATTTTTTACGCCTAAATCTTTCGCTATTAATGTAGCAAGTATACTGGTTTCAATATCTTCACCCATAGATATAATAACAGTATCACAATCTGCAATACCGGCATTTTTTAATGCTAAATCATCTGTTGCATCGGCAACTATTGCCTGAGTAACAAAAGGACTTATTCTATTTACCGTTTCTTCTTTATGATCAATTGCAAGAACCGGAAAATTCCTTTTGAAAAGTTCTTTTGCTACATTTGAACCAAATGTTCCAAGACCTATTACGCCGAACTGTTTTTTTGCCATAAAATCAACTCCTTTAATAGAGTTTATCCTATAAGTAATTTTCCATCAGGATACTTTATATTTCTGGGAATAAATTTCATATGCATCAAATATATAAGTATCGTTATAGCTCCTATTCTTCCAACTAACATTGCAAATATTAAAATAATTTTCCCAATTAAAGTGAACTGAGAAGTTATGCCCAAAGAAAGTCCAACCGTACAAAAACCCGAAACTGCTTCAAATATGATTTTTGACGTTTCTAAATGTGGTTGTGTATATAACAACAACAATATAAAAAACACAACAAAAATCAACATTAGCACAAATACCAAAAGAGCTTTTTTTACTAAATCCTCATCCATATTTTTCTTTGCAAGAGGAAATTCTGTATCACCCTTTAATGTGCTTCTTATAAAGACAAAGACCAATGTCAGTGTTGTAATCTTAATTCCTCCGGCAGTACTTCCCGGGCCTCCGCCTATAAACATAAGTATTATTATAACAAAAGATGAAAAACTTGTCATAATACTTGTAGGTATGGAATTAAACCCCGCAGTTCTCGAACTTACTGCTTGAAACAAAGAATTATTTATAACATAAGATAAAGAATGATCCTTTATCAATGTAAAAATTTCTGTACAAAAGAAACTTACAAATGCAACTAATGTTAAACCGAAAGTCATCCATAAAATAACTTTTGAGTGAAATGTTAACCTTACATTTCTTCTTATAAATTTATCTATTATATCAACTAGAACAAAAAAACCAAGTCCTCCAAGTATTATAAGTACAATGGATGTATATAATACTAAAGGAGTTTGCGAAAAGTTTTCTAAACTATTATTAAAAACACTAAAACCCGCATTACAAAAAGATGTTATGGAATAAAAAATTCCCAAATATATTGCCTTAGAAACTGAATATGTTTTTACAAAAGAAAAAGCAAATACGATAGCTCCGATAAGTTCTATAAACAGTACAACGAATATTACCTTTTTTAATAGTTTAAAAAGCTCATCAAACGAACTTATATCAAAGATCTCTTGCATTATTTGTCTATCTTTTAGAGCCATTTTCCCTAAAATAAGACCAATGCTGGTTGATACTAACATATATCCCAGTCCGCCAACTTGAACTAAAGCGAGAATTATTATCTGTCCAAAAGTATTAAAATATGTTCCAATATCAACTACGGACAAACCGGTAACACAAACTGCCGATGTTGCCGTAAATAAACAATCTATAAAAAAAAAAACAGCATTATCATGTTTTGCAAAAGGCAAACACAATAATGCTGTTCCAACTAATATAAGAGCTATAAAAAATAATATTATAGTCTTAACTGGCGAAGATTTCATTTTATATTTTATGCTGCTTTTGCAATTTCTACCAATTGTTTAAATGTTGCATTATCGTTAACAGCTATTTCCGCAAGCATTTTTCTATCCAAAATAACATTGGCTTTTTTAAGACCGGAAATAAATCTGCTGTAAGACATCCCTTCTTCTCTAACTGCTGCATTTAATCTAACAATCCACATTCTTCTAAATATACCTTTCCTGTCTTTTCTGTCGTTATATGCGTATACCAAGGATTTTTCAACTTGTTGAATTACCATTCTCCAACGATTTTTCTTTGTTGCATAATAACCCTTAGCCAATCTAAAAGTTTTTTTCTTTCTTTGTCTTGTATAAACTGCACTTTTTACCCTCATTATATTTCTCCTTAAAATTTTTCAACAAATTACTTTGCATACGGCATAAATTTTGCCATTCTATCCATATCAGATGCACTTACAATACCGGATTTTCTCAACTTTCTGGTTGTTTTTGCAGGATTTCCTGTAAGCAAATGTCTATTACCGGGTTTTTTAAACTTTAATTTTCCTGAACCGGTAGCTCTAAATCTTTTTTTTGCACCGGTATGAGTTTTCATTTTTGGCATAATTAATTTCCTCCGATTATATTTGTTTTTTGTTTTTAGAATCTTTTTTCTTATTAGGTGTTAATGTTAAAAAAGATCTTGTCCCCATTGAAGATACTTTACCTTCAACAACTGCTATATCAGCTAAATTTTCTTTTACTTTATCCAATATTGCAAGTCCTAAATCTTTATGTTGCATTTCTCTTCCGGAAAACATAACGGTAACCTGAACTTTATCTCCATCTTCAATGAAATCTTTAATTTTTTTCATTTTAACTTCTAAATCGTTATCGGCAATTCTGGTTCTTAATCTTACTTCTTTTAATTTAATGTTCTTTTGTTTCTTTTTTGCATCTTTTTCTTTCTTTGAAAGCTCATAACGAAACTTTGAAAAATCTATAATCTTACAAACGGGCGGTTTTGCTTGTGGCGATATCTCAACCAAATCCTGTTCTGCCGCTCTTGCTCTTTCCAATGCCTGTGCTATGGGAACAATTCCTACTTGTTTTCCCGTTTCATCAATAAGTCTCACTTCCGGAACTCTTATGTACTGGTTAGTACGATATCTTCTTGTATCTATACAAGCCTCCCCGTAGGTTTTACCTACAAAAATAAAAAAAATGGACGGATAAAGATACCCATCCCATTATAAATAAAATAATA
>JAEEGL011799458.1_pt1 | contig 22974 bp, 27 predicted proteins | sample 9134231 | NCBI WGS metagenome assembly JAEEGL01 (sample SAMN16246548, study PRJNA631951) | gut metagenome | biome: gut microbiome; feature: rumen; material: fiber-attached | host: Bos | place: Iran: Karaj | collected 2018-10
CAAAGTCATCGACAACTGCTTCCAGCAGGTGGTCCATTCCATGAACATGCCCGCCGGCAACCGCGGTTACCAGACGGTGTTCTGGAATATCGGCTACTTTGACAAGCCCTATTTCGAGGGGGTGTTCGGGGACTTCCGCTTCCCGGACAATACGGCTCCCGTGTGGGAGACGCTCTCCTGGCTGCAGAAGCACTTCATGGAGTGGTTCAACGAGGAACGGAACCACTACATCCTCACCTTCCCGGTGGAGACCATGGCGCTCCTCACAGACGGCGGGGACGACTTTGCGGACAAGGAGTACGCAGACTTCACCGCGGAGATGTGGGCCAAGGGCCACAGCTTTTTCTGCTACCTGTCCAACAGCCCGGACAGCCTTTCCAGCTGCTGCCGCCTCCGCAATTCCCTCAAGGACCTGGAGGACGATTCGCACAATCACACCACGCACCAGTACTCCATGGGTACGGCTTCTGTTGCCACCGGTTCCAAGAGCGTGATGACCATCAACCTCAATCGCCTCATCCAGGACGCCGCCCGCAAGTATTTCAAGCAGGAGAAGGGAATGGCCATCGCCCCGGACCGTGCGCTGGAGCGCGGTTCTTATGACAAGGAGACGCTCTACCGCTACATCTCGGAGGCGGTGACCGAGCAGACCGTCCGCGTGCACAAGTACCAGACGGCCTTCAACGAAATCATCAAGGATTTCCTCAAGGCGGACATGCTGGACGTGTACCGGGCCGGTTTCATCGACATGAAGAAACAGTACCTCACCGTGGGCGTGAACGGCCTCACGGACGCGGCGGAGTTCCTGGGCCTTACCATCTCTCCCAATGCAGATTACCAGGAGTTCGTGAACATGCTGCTGGAAACCATCAATGTCTGCAACCGGAAAGACCGTACCAAGGAGTGCATGTTCAACACGGAGTTCGTGCCCGGGGAGAACCTCTCCGGCAAGAACTACAAGTGGGACAAGAAGGACGGTTACTTCGTGAGCGCCAAGCACAACATGTACAGCTCCTACTTCTATAATCCGGAAGACGAGAGCCTGTCCATGATTGACAAGTTCAAGCTCCACGGAGAAGAGTTCGTCAAGTACCTGGACGGCGGCAGCGCCCTGCACATGAATATTGCCGAGCACCTGAGCAAGCAGCAGTACCGGCAGCTGCTCAATACAGCCGCACACTACGGGACCAACTACTTTACCTTCAACTGCCGCAACACGGTCTGCAACGACTGCGGCTATATTTCCAAGGACACCCTCACGGTCTGCCCCAAGTGCGGCAGCCAGAACCTGGACTATCTTACCCGGGTCATCGGCTACCTCAAGCGGGTGTCGTCCTTCTCGGAAATGCGGCAGGAAGAAGCGGAAAAGCGGTTCTACATTGAGCGTGATTAAGTACGTCCCGGAAATGACATCCGTGGTCCTGGAGGAGATTCCGGACCGTGTTTCCCTGGCAGTGGACATTTCCAACTGCCGGGGAAATTGCGTCGGATGCCATTCCCCGTTCCTGAAAAAGGATATCGGCCGGGAGCTTACCCCGGAGGTGGTGGACCGTCTGGTGGCCGACAATTTCGGGATCAACTGCTTCCTCTTCCTGGGGGAGGGCAGGGACCCGGAGGCGCTGCTGGATCTGGCCGCCCACGTGCGGTCCCTGGGCCTGGAGGTGGCCGTCTACAGCGGCCGTGACACCGTGGAGGACATCTTCTGGAACAGTTTCGACTACATCAAGCTGGGGCCCTATCGTCCCGAATGCGGCCCGCTCAACAACCCTTCCACCAACCAGCGCCTCTACCGGGTACGGGACGGCCGGCCCACGGACATCACGGACCGGTTCTGGCGGCGCGGCCTTGAACCACGGAAGTAACTTTAACGGTATGTATAAAAGAATCGTCCTCCTATGGGCCGCCCTGGCCATCCTGGTGCCGGCCACCGTCCGCGCCCAGGTGCTGTATGAGCCCGAAACCGTGCATTATCAGGCTCCGCGGGTGCCCTCCAGCATCGATTTTGCCGGGCAGACCTACCGCTTTGACCGCCCGGACCTTTATGAACGCATGGACCGGGAGTTCATTACTTTCACCTACAGCCACACCAATTCCACGCTCATGCTCAAACGGGCCGGCCGCATCTTTCAGCAGGTGGTTCCCATCCTGAGGAAGAACGGCGTGCCGGAGGATCTGAAGTACCTCATGGCCATCGAGAGCAACCTGGACCCGTTGGCGGTTTCGGTGGCCGGAGCGGGTGGCCTGTGGCAGTTCATGAAGGCCACCGGCAGGGGCTATGGCCTGGAGGTGAATGACGAGGTGGACGAGCGGTTCCATATTGCCAAGGCCACGGAGGCGGCCTGCAAGTATTTGAAGGAGGCCTATGCCAAGTACGGCGACTGGATGACGGTGGCCGCCAGCTACAACGCCGGCCAGGGCGGCATATCCCAGCGGATCGCCGCCCAGCGCCAGCCCATGGCCATGGACCTTCTCCTCCCCGCAGAGACGTCCCGCTACATGTTCCGCATCCTCACGGCCAAGTATTTCTTCGAGCATCCGGAGGAATTCGGCTACCATATAGACCCGGGTGCCTGCTATCCGTATGTTCCTCCGCGGGAGACGGTTGAGGTGAAAGAGCCTGTCCCCAGCCTGGTGGATTTTGCCGAAGGGCACGGCACCACTTTCTTCCTTCTCAGGGAAGCCAACCTCTGGCTCCGGTCCGACCATCTGACCAACAAATCCGGCAAGACCTATCGTATCGCCATACCTTAATTCTTTGAACATGAAACCTGTCAGTACCCAATTGGCTCCGGCGGCCATCGGCCCTTACAGCCAGGCCGTCGACAGCGGCGCCGGACTGGTCTTCCTCTCCGGACAACTTCCCATAGACCCTGCCACCGGCGCATTCCCGGAAGGAGGCGTGCGGGAACAGACCCGCCAGTCCATCCTCAATGCCAAGGCCATCCTCGAGGCCGCCGGCCTCAGCCTCGCCCGTGTGGTCAAAACCACCGTGTTCCTGGCCGACATGGGGGACTTCGCCGCCATGAACGAAGTCTACGCCCAGTTCTTCGCCGAACCCTTCCCCGCCCGCAGCGCCGTCGCCGTCAAGACCCTCCCCAAAGGCGCCCTCGTGGAGATCGAATGCATCGCCGCCCGGTAGGCCGGCCCGTTCTGTCCTTCTGGCGCCGGTCTGTTCGGTTTTTGTCCCCGATGTGCACACCGGTCCACTTCCTTGGCAGGGTGGGCTCAAAAACAGCCGTTTTTGAGCCCAAGGGTGCTGGCTGCTGGACCGGTAGGCGCACTGACCAGTCTCCGGAAGCAAGAGAGTGGGGCCTCTAGTGCCCGTTTCCCGGCGCCGGTCTGCTGGGTCCCCATTTCCCAAAGCCAAACGTCCATAGTACGTATTATTCTTGTCTATAATTTACACATTCCAGCATTCTTTGGAGGACTATTTCAAGCCTTCCTTCTTCCAAAAGCGCGCTCCCTATTTCCTCGCGGATGTTTGGTCTTGCCAGCATTTCGGAGAAGGACGTTTTGAGGAATGTCAGTACCTCCACCTCGGAAGATTGTTCCATACTTTCTGCTATGTGATTGCACGTGTTAAGAACAAAGATGATATCTTCGAAGTCTTTCTCGCCTCGATAATCATCTCCGCCTCGTGAATGCAGCGCGTCAATTTTGGAAGCAAGGTAATAGGTGACGGGCATGATAAAGATACTATGGTTGGAATCTAGTTGATAAGACTGCCGATGCTCAAGCCCATTCAAATACCAGCGGTTTGATTCTCCGATTCCTGTATCTACTTTGGGCATAAAATCCACTTTCTCTCCATTGAATATATATCGACAGATAGGAGCACCTTCGGAGGTATCGTTCTGAAAGTGTTTCTCAAATAGCTTTTGCTCAAAATCCCGGTATCCTTTGTAATTTATCACATTAACGACACAATCTACGTCATATGTTGTCATGGGATTCAATGCCGCGGAATCTGACGAATAAAGCTGTATGACGGCACCTCCCACATATACGACCTCTGCGTTTAGTTCTTCCAGAGCCGATGCAACTTGTAGGAGTCTTTCATTATTGCTTAATGCTTGCATATCGGTTCAATAATTTATCAAGTTCTTCAATAGCTATGTTTCGCTCTCTGGCTTTTCCTATGCGGAGAGAATCTACAATGACAAGAAGTTCATATAAACCAGCATCTTTTCTTGCGGCTTCAGACGCCTTGGGATATAGCGGGATTATGGATTGTCCTCTTTCCATTCCTAAAGAATCTTTCCAGACATATTGTTCTCCGTTAGTAGCAATTGTCTTTCTGATAATATCAGCCGAGGATGCTGTAGGAATACCTCGTACAATGCCGCCTGGTTTTGCGGGGAAGCAATATCTGATTCCATATACCAGAAAATCGCGGAGCGCAAGGATATTCACTCTGGACTTGCTTTCATCAACCAACTGTGCAATTCGGTTTCTTTCCAGCGCAACCGACACTTCTGCCGGGCTGATACATAACGAATTAGCCAGTTGTTTCCCGTTCATGGCCATTCCTTGAGGAGTAATTTTTTTTAACAGAATTACCACATCTATGGGTCTCATTACTATTTGTTTTTCATTCATATCTATTCGAAATTCACGATTTACGAATTGCAAATTTACAATAAAGAATGAAAAAACCAAAAGAAATAGGAATCCCCGTACCCCATCTCTCCGGCAATCTTCATCATGCGGAGCTTGGGATTATCGCCGAACAACTGTTAGATCTTTATATAAACAAAGAAAGTCGCTGAAAATCAGCGACTTTCTAAGCGGTGCGGACGAGGCTTGAACTCGCGACCCCCGGCGTGACAGGCTGTCAAATATCCAAATAAGGTGCTGATAATGAGTAGCTTATAAAGTTCTATTTTAATTCTCACTGATTTCTCAATGGGACTGTAAACGGGATTGTTTCAACTCCCTTCCTTCAGTCAAGACAAAGGTACAGAAAGGCGTTCAGATATGCAAAAAAGCTTGAGGATACCTGGCCTGATTCATAGAACCGGCAAAGATGCCTGGCAAATCGCCGACTTCGCATGAGCAGATTTCTCAACAACGCATTCGCATTCTTGAGGAAAAGTGTTATATTAGCAGACACTAACCGCAGATTACATGATTTCCAAAAAAGAGACGAAAGACGCGAACGCCAATCAACCTGATAGCATTATTCCGATATCGTGGAAACTATGGGTATTAGTTTTTAAATCCATAGCAGAAGGCCATCTTACCGAATTAGAAAAGCAAGTTCTCCCCGTTTGTGAGGAGGACATCTTAAATGGTAGCATTCAAGATATCACTTTCCCCGATGCCATACTCGGCCTTTATATTGAGTCGTGCGAGGACACGTGCAGAGAACTCCCTACAGGTATATACAATCTTGAGAGGCCTGGAGATGCCTTATTAGCAATAAGTAATACGGCTCAAGAGGTTTTATCGTGGTATAAAAAGGCCATTCCGTACATTGATTCTTCAAGCGAGTACGCTGAGTCTTTTGAGACCATCGCCGAGAACTGCCGAATTATTATTCAACTTATCGATTACAAGCCAGATAAGCCAAGGAATGAATCGGAGTTTTTCTCAGATGGCCTTCGGTATTTCAGTCATCTGGACATGCAGCCTTGGCATAGAATCGTTGTTGGAAAATGCATTGAAGATATCTCCTATGATGACTTCAGTAATATCTTAAATTGTGAGGGCGTGGTAAACTGGATTGAGGAATCCGAGGATGATGAAGACGGCATAATTTGCGGGAAAGACTATAGTGATCTTAAGTTAAAGCCGATTATTGGATATGGGATGGCTATATACGCTTTCCTGCAGCTTCTATTAGTTCATCGGAAACTACATGAGTATCCTTTGGAAAGCATTGATGATGACGGAGAGTTTTATGTGACTGGTGTAGAAACAGATGATAAGTACCAATGGGCTGACAAGTTTGAATCACGCATTGATTGGGGGGATAATTACAGTATTCGTGAGGACTCATGGAAAACCGGATACTTCTCTTCGGACGAACGTCCCTCCTCTATTGGCTCAGAAGTAACGAAGGAAGACCGCAACCTCCTAAAGTCCCTATGCCAGCGGCTCACGTTCGAGGATATCGTCAGTTCAGATTCGCTACAATTTGTTCTGGGAGGGGCCATCTTCACCACATTGGGTTTTGAGCAGTATAAATATATCCACGACAATCTCAACAATCTTGATACTCTACATCGCTTGCTCATCCAAGAGCTTGAGTACCTATATGACAACGGAGATGATATTGCCGATTGTTTTGAGGAGAGGGCTCATGCCGAGCGTCAGCATGATGATTATTCAAAGTGGAGGTACGAGGCTAAACAGGAGAATAATAACGCCATTATTCAGCTCTGTAACAAGCAGATTACAGGAGGTGATATCGACTCTATTCATCGGATTCTCTTCACGCGGCGTTTATATGCATATGAGTATTTATGGCAACAACCTGTCATCTACTCAGAAATCGTGAAAGAGTATTTGCAAAAATGTGTTATTCAAGACGAAGTTTTGCTATTGGCAGTGAAGCGTTCGTTAGAAGACACCCCTCTCCAACGTTCCTTATCAAAAATGGCATCTGGTAAGGTCAAACGTAATTTGCGCGTAGAGGAAGCCGTCCAAGTTCTTCGGGAAGAAGGTGTAATAGATGAACAGAGCAATATTCTCCCCATTGTGCCTGGCGGGAAAAAATACAAGACATTAGATCTCATTCGAATACTTGTTGGCGCTCGTCCCAGCGGGCAAAAAGAGTTCGCAAGGCCTAAAGGAGGATGGAAATATTTCATCACACGACAAAAGACCGAAACCGTTCCTGCACGCTTGATTGGTAGGGACGGAAAGTTCATTGAAGATTTTTATGGCGAATTGTGGCGATTCGACCTGGATTTCATCAACGGTATAGATTGGAATCTGTTTAATGGCGTTTTCACACTTAAAGGGAAACCATTATCAGGGGATGACCTTTGCAACGTTTTCAAGAACAAAAAAGAATACCGTATTGAAGTCATTGAGCCTCTCATAAGGAAGTATGAGAACGAGACAGATGACTCTTTCGTAAGATTACGAAAATAGCGAGATTTTGCGAGACATTTCGAGGCCCGGATTCCCGGGCCTTTTTCGTTGTACCTTCGCCATCAGAAACGGGAACAAACCCGGCAAGAAGTTACAAACCCTTAAAACAATAACAACATGAGACAGCTCAAAATCAAGACCTTAGAAGAACAGTTCAAAGAAATTGTGGATTGCATTTATGAAAGCTTCGAGGACTATCCGTCATCCTACGAGGTAGGTATCCTCTTTGCTGCCTATGAGAAGTTCTCAAACGCCCTTGACATCAGCTTCAATACAGTGTCGGTGCTCGTATGGGCTATCAAAAAGAACGGCGAATCATTCTCAGTCTCTGAGGTTGCCGAGACAATCAGCGCCTCGGAATGGGAAGTCAACCGCGCAGTCAATGAGCTCAGCCGTCTCTCCTACATGGAAATCCACATGGACGAATACTATCGCCTCTACGTCAAGATTAGCGATGTCATTTTCGCCAAGTTCAAATGGCATTTTGAGACTATTCAGAATAATAGTCATTAGTCAAGGCATTTTTCGAACTATTGCGAACGATGTCGAGGCCAGGATTCCCAGACGCCCTTTTTTGTTCCTTTGTACTCAGAAACGGGGACGAACCCCACAAAATTTGAAAACCATTTAAAACTGTAGACAACATGGAAAAGAACTTGAACAACGCGGATGCCAAAATCAACGTCAATGAGCAGGAACTCACTGAAGAAGAGAAGAAGCAACAGAAGATTAAAGAGGAGAATGAGAAGACAAGAGATGAAGCCAAGAAGGCCCGCCGCCCGTCGCAGGTCCGGATGGCAGAGGACATCAGGCGGATGGTCAAAAAGGCTGCCAGCACTGACGAACCCACTGAGGCAAAGTACGCGAGAGCGCTCCTCGGAATCTTCCTGAAGGAACTCGCCGCCCAAAGGCGGGGCAAGCATGTGGAAGTGGCCGAAAGGATTCTGTCCGACATAAAGGCGAAACGGCCCGTTCAGCTAAAGCAAGATGGGGCTATGACGCTTGCCAACGCGGCCATCCGCTACGAAATAACCTTCGGCCGGGTAGCAATGCGGTAGAATCATCGACTCCCAGAGCCCCGGTCCTGGCTCAAGAGTCCGGGGCTTTAAATAACCTATAATCATCGTCAAAAACAGCAAGCATTAATATATAACCCTTTAAATCAAACATTATGAAAAAGTTAATCACCCTCGCCATCCTCTTTATCCTTAGCATTAACACCGTCATGGCGCAGACCGCTCATCGTAACGTCGGCAGTTTCTCTGTAGATGCAGGCATTGGCCTTGGAATCGCAGGCCGCAGCGGCTATTCCCTGGTTCTTCCCCCCGTTAAGGTTAACGCCGACTATACCTTCCTCGCTTTCGGCGAAAAGATGTCCCTCTCTGCTGGTGCATACTTCAGTCTCGGTGTTGACAAGCTTACGTCTTATGACACAACCGTCATCTCTTACCTAATTGGGCCGATGGTATGCTTCCGATATGCGATTGCAGACAACTTCAACCTGTTTAGCAAAGGTATTGTTGGCTATATTGGCGTCAGCACTTCAGACCCGTTGGTGCATTCATATGTGAAAGGCAGCCGTGCAGGCACCGGGTTTTATCTGGGGGGAACTTGGCTCTTCTCCCCTAAGATGGGCATAGGTGCCGAGTTCGGATATGGCGGTCCCACTAACATAGGCGTCCACCTAACCATCAATATCCTCTAAATATGGTTATATACCCAATTAGTTAGCGTTATGGAGAAGGAAACGTTTGTAAATCAGTTTAATAAGAAAGTGGCATTGATCAACGAGAATAACAATGCCACCGCATTTAAGAACGATCAAAGGGTAAGCAATGCGTTCGATGACTTATCACAGGCGCTTGGGTTAACCCATCAGGCTGTCGCACTACTGGTTTGGGCGCTGAATCACATGAATGGTGAAGAAGTGAATATGAGCAGTGTCGCTACTCAAATTGATTACTCCGAACAAACTGTGAGCTCAGCCATGGACGAATTGGAAAAACACCATTATATGGTTGAAGTTGATGGGCGTCATGGTTGCCTTGATCTCACGTCTAAAACAAAAAACCTTATAACCAATCACTACTGTTTCTACAAATTGTTAAACTGTTAAATGCAAATAGGTATGTTACAACATAACGAAGAAACATATTCCAGAGACTGCGAGGCGGTGGCTCAGTTCTATTTGGACTCATCCCAAATACCGCTATCCAAATGTTTATATAACTGCTCACGTATCGCAGATGCGCTTTCTGCACATGACAGAGAGGTTGCTTTAAGTTACTGTCAGGTAATAAAAAAACACCTGGATCTTGACGAAGACATTGCTTTTCTCTTGGCAATTCTCGTTGCACATCTTGGTTACGTACAGTCTGAGGACAATCTAATTCTTAAGTCTCGCCTTGAGAAGGCAGATGCGCAAACTGCCTTGGAACGTATGCTTGCGGCCGGTCTTATCAATACACTTGATGACTCGACAGGCATTATCCTGACTGGTAAAGCCATAAAGATGCTCCGAGAGGATAATACAATGGAAAACATTATACAAAGCGATTTCATTGATATACTTCGTCAGGATTCCGATGCGGATGATCCGTACGATGACGATATACTAAGTACCATCACTCGTAAAATCAAGGGATACGCTATCAAAAATCCTGAGAGCCGGATGGGTAAATTCTTTGAAGAGAACAATATGTCCGAACTCTCCCATAGTGAGCTTCGTCAGTTTGTTCTTCTGTGTCGCCATTTCGTGCTAGACTTCACCAACGGCTTCAGAGTTGATCGTGGCAATGCTGGAGTAAAATCAATGATTAATAGGGGGTGGGCCGTACTATATGCAGCCCAGGGTGATTATGAGAGTGAATTGATAAAGCAGAATAACATGCTCCTCTCTGTCAATGTCTGCAAAAAGCTATTTAAGGGCGAAGAGAGTATCATAGACTTCACTTCTATCATGGGGCAGACCCGCCTTAAGAAGTGGAGTGAAATTGAGGAAAAGCCCTTGTTCTACAACGAGGATGAGATGCCGGTAATCCGGCGTCTTTACCAGATGTCTCGAGAAGAGGAGTACCAACGCATTTCTGCCGGATTGAGAGAGTATCATCTTAAAGTCGCTGTCTCCGGCATCCTCTATGGTGGCCCGGGCACAGGAAAGACAGAACTGGCCAAGCAGATAGCTCGTACGACACAAAGGAACTTGCTTATTGTAGATACTTCTAAGCTTGTCGGTTCGTATGTTGGTGAATCAGAACGCAATTATCGTGACCTGTTCCGCAACTTCAGGTATATTGAAGCCGTTTCTTCCAGGGCTCCCATTATGTTTATGGACGAGGCCGACGGGTTCCTCGGCAAGCGTATTGCCGGAGCAGGAAACAGCCGAGACAGATATGTGAACATAATCCAAAACATAATACTGGAGGAACTGAATGATTTTGAAGGCATTCTCTTGGCCACGACCAATCTGGCATCCAATCTTGATGATGCAATGGATCGCCGGTTCTTGGTTAAAATTCAGTTCGATATACCTGACGAGAATACGCGAAAGAAGATATGGAAGTCTAGATTACCCAAAGTGACCGATGAAGACCTGGCAGTTGTCGCCCGCGATTTCTCATTCTCTGGCGGCCACATTGATAATGTTGCCACTCAAGCCATTATTGAGAGTATCATGAATGGCACCAATACCGTTACACTCGAGTCTTTAATAAAATATTGCAAAGATGAAGATTCTTTCACAAACAAAGACAGCCGGAAAAGAATCGGCTTCTAGAGTTCTGGACATTGACAAACTCTACGAAATACAGAAGGAGATAATGAAGAAAGCAGTGGGACAAGGCCTTTGGGAGCAGATCCTTGAAGGCCATCCCATGTCTGCCTCGACAATTAGATTAATCAAAGGCAAGATGAGATACCATAATCTCTTGCCAATGAAAATGTGGTGGGATGAAAAATAACCCTAAAATAACGACTGAAAATGAATGACTTTATGAAATATGCGGCATCCAATAGGATTGGCCATACCCTTCTCTCCCAGTACGTCAACTCAACTATGGCTTCGGTTAATCCGACCATAGTTGAGGAAAGACAGTTAAACGCCGTCGCAATGGACGTCTTCTCCAGGCTAATGATGGACCGTATCATCTTCTTGGGGCAGCCAATTGATGATGAAGTTTCCAACATCGTCCAAGCACAATTGCTTTATCTCGCATCCATTGATGAAAAGGCGGGAATCTCAATGTACATCAACAGTCCTGGTGGTTCGGTATCTGCGGGCCTGGGGATTTATGACACAATGAATCTGGTAGCTCCTCCTGTTTCGACCATCTGCACCGGCATGGCTGCCTCAATGGCCGCCGTTCTGCTTTGCGCAGGAGAGAAGGGACTGCGATCTGCGCTGCCACATTCCAGAGTGATGATACACCAGCCGCTTGGAGGCGCTAGCGGGCAGGCTAGTGATATCCTTATCGAGGCTAAAGAAATCGAGAAGACCCGTGACGAACTCTATGGGATTATCGCTCAGCATTCAGGCAACGCTATTGAAAAGGTCTTCATGGATGCGGATCGCGACTATTGGATGACTGCACAAGAAGCTAAGACCTATGGGATGATTGATAATATCCTGTCGAAAAAGTAGCAAACTTTTCGAAAGATTTCGAGCGTTTTCGACTTTTCAAGAAACCGCCATTTTGCGCCGTACCTTTGCATCAGAAACCAATAAAACCAAAGATTATGTTTAACGAATACTACCCCGAAAACACGAGTCCTGATTGCTTCGAAAACTATGGTGGCCATCATATTGATGACCGCATGAGAGCTCGTGGCAACTCCTATGCCAGCCATTACCAGATTGATGACAAGGTACATTATGCGACCCCCGAGATTATGGAAGAGAAGAAGAATGAACTTGAGGCCTTCCTTGTGGAATACAAACTCTTGCATGAATCCGTCTATGGTGAAAACGGTCAGGAGCGAATAGCTGGCAATGAACTTGCTGACGCCCTCATGCCCCTTGAGGCTCTTTCCATGAAGATTGCTAACCTAAAGCATTTCATTGCCACGGCCCGTTTGGTTGATAAGGGAAAACAAGTTTCCGACAGAGTGCAATTGCTCTCGACAGTCACTGTCAGTATCCAGGGTATTCCTGCACCTATGACACTGCGTATCGTCGGACAGAACGAAATGGGCTCCAACAGACGAGAGGTATCGTGCGTTTCTCCGGTTGGAAAAGCCTTGATGGGTCGTCGAGTGGGAGAGACAGTCGATGTCCAGGTGAATAACCGTGTACGACGTTATAGGATCCTCTCTCTTTAACTACTTTTCGAAAGCTTTCGAGCGTTTTCGATTTTTCAAGAAACCGCTATTTTGCGCCGTACCTTTGCATCAGAAACCAATAAAAATCAAAGTTATGAGAATCGTTCCTGTTGTCAGTGCTGAGTCCTACCTTTTAGGAAAACTTATTGCTTTTGCCTTTGTCTACGGCCTTCCTATCATGATAGTCGGCAGCCTCGTTATGGCTATCGTAGAACTCATCCGTGAGGCTGTGGCGGCTTTCCTAGCAAGCGCGTTCTACGCAAATCTTGTCGCTATGTGGAACTCTGTCATCGCCTTTTTCCAAGCCTATGGCTGGATCTTCGTGCTGGTATTTTCCATCATTGGATTCATCACCACCATCGTTCTCCTTTATTATGGGATAAGGGTTGCCATCGAATGGGTGGTCGACAAGTTCTATGACATCAAATACGCTCTTAGCAGAAGATAACTAACAATCAAACATATACAGATCATGAAAAAGTTCGTTACCAGTATTGCTATCTTTTTCGCAGCATTTGCTTGCACTCCTAACCTTGAGCCTGAGGTAATCCCTCAGCCCGGCAAGGATACACAAACCGAAGTCCACGTCAAGACGTTGGAGATCAGCGCCTTCACGCTATCGCTTCAGCCGGGGGAAAAGAAGATTATGACCGCTAAGATTACTCCGGATAATGCAACCAATAAGACCCTAGTGTGGTCTTCCTCAAACGAAGTCGTGGCAACAGTCAATCAGTCCGGAGAGGTCTCTGCCATTGCCGAAGGGAACTGCGTAATTACTGTCACCTGCGACGGCAAAAAGGCCGAGTGCGACGTGACGGTCGCCATCGTGATAGTCCCCGTCATATCCGTATCGCTGGACAGACCTGATGCCAGCCTGCTGGTAGGTGAAACGCTGCAACTTACCGCCACGGTACTCCCGGTTGACGCCACCGACAAAACGGTCACCTGGACAACTTCCAATGCCGATGTTGCCACCGTCGAGGACGGCCTGGTATCGTCCATCGCCGCCGGAGAGGCTACGATTACCGCCACAGCCGGAGAGGTATCCGCCACCTGCGTCGTGACTGTCTCAGTCCCCTTCAGTTACAACGGAATGTGCCTAGAGGCAGTGAGCGGCGGCACCATCGGCATTTCCAACCCGAACCAGTTCACTATCGAATACAAGGTCGAGAATAATGACTGGGCTTCCTCCAACAATACCAGCATCAGCATCAAGGCCAATGCCGGCGAGCGAGTATGGTTCAGAGGAAAAAACGAAACCTACACCACAGGAGACTCTGAAAATGGATATAACCCGACTTCCATCAACTGCTACAACGGCGAGTTCTACCTCTATGGCAACATGATGAGCCTGATTTACGGCGATGACTTTGAGGGGAAAACCGAGATTACCGGCGAATACACCTTCTTCAAGATGTTCATGCAGAACACCAATATCATCAATCATCCCACACTGGGCATCGAACTGCCCGCCACAACCTTGAGCCCGTCCTGCTACAGAAACACGTTCTACAAGTGCTCCAAACTGACCCGCGCCCCCAAACTCCCGGCCAAAATCCTGACCGAGGCTTGCTACTCCTCGATGTTCGCCTATTGCACCGCCCTTAAGACCTTCCCTGAGATGGCCGCCACGGATATGGCCTACATGTCCTGCACCTGGATGATGATGGGTTCCGGCATTGAAGAGGCGCCGGAGCTCCCCGCAATGAACCTGGCCCGGTCCTGCTACGAATTCATGTTCATGGAATGCCCGAACCTCAAGAAGGCGATGAGTGTCCTGCCTGCCACAGAACTTGCACCCAACTGCTACACCGGCATGTTCCAGCGGGCCGACAAGCTTGAGAATGCTCCCGAACTGCCCGCCACGAATCTGAAATACAGTTGCTACAGCCACATGTTCAACGGTTGCAAGGCCCTAACGAAGGCCCCCAAGCTTCCCGCCACCTCGCTTGCCGAGGCCTGCTACCAGCGGATGTTCGGCAACAGCGGCCTCACGGAGGCCCCGGAACTGCCCGCCATGGACATGCAGGTGATGTGCTACCAGTATATGTTCCAGAACTGCACCGAACTGGAGAAGGCACCCGTGCTCCCGGCCACGCAACTGAACTACTGGTGCTACGAGTACATGTTCAACGGCTGCGCCAAACTCAACTACATCAAGGCCCTGTTCCTGACCAAACCATCTGCCAGTTATACCCCCAACTGGGTGGAAGGTGTCGCCGAAGAAGGGACCTTCGTAAAGAATCCAGACGCCACCTGGGATGTCAGAGGAGTTAACGGTGTTCCGGAGGGTTGGACGATAGAGTAACAATATGCTTATGGCAACGTTTACACCGCAATTAGCATCTTATTGTAGGCCATGATTATCATTCCTGACATACACGGACGTGATTTCTGGGTGAAACCCGTTGAAAAGAACCTGGGGAAAGAGCATATCGTTTTCCTGGGTGACTACTTGGACCCTTATGAGTATGAAGGGATTGCATCGTGGGAGGTATTTCCCCGGTTTGAGGAGATTATTGCCTTAAAGAGAGACAATCCCGAAACGGTAACTCTCTTGCTGGGTAATCACGACCTCCACTACCTTGATGGTGACCTGGGCGGCTCACGCTATGATTTCCTTCATGGCTTTAGAAACAAGAATACCATTCTGGATAATCTCAATCTCTTCCAGATGGCATATCAGACGGAAATAGCCGGGAAGAAATACCTGTTCTCACACGCAGGAATCATGTGGGGCTGGCTTGTTGCCAACCGGCATTTGCTTGGAGCCATACAGCCGGAAGAGGTTTGCAGCAAGCTCAACGGGTATTTGCAAGACCGCGATTCCTGGCCAAGATTCTTCACTGCCTTGAGTGATGTCTCCCATGCCAGATGGGGCTCCAGCCGGTACGGAAGCATGATTTGGTCAGATGTGGAAGACTGGGGCGACGATGAGGCCTACGAACTCCCCGACGTCTATCAGATTTTCGGCCATAGCCAGCAAGAGTCAGATCCGGTCATCGGCGATCATTTTGCCTGCCTTGATTGCCGCAAGGCATTCCATCTGACAGAAGAAGGTATCATACTACCTTGCAAAGAATAGGTTATTCGAATCGATTAACATAACTTTGGTTTTCGGGAGGGCGTACCGTCGATAACGCCTCTGACGTCGACTGCAGGGGACGCTGCAAAGCGGGCATCAGCAACGCCGGATGGCCCTCCCTTTTTATTCACCATCAAAATTATGGAAGATTCCGGTATGTGTTTGACGATGAGGAAACGGCGAAGAAAGTAGTCAGCAATGAATTGTTGCAGAAGATATATCCTGCGACGTATATCCTTACATACGAAGAAGAACGATACTGGAATTGGTTTGTCAAAAGCTTTGATAAATGAAATTTGATGACTTGGACGCCAAAATGCGCGTCTATGAGCAATCGCTCGACCAAATAATCCCGCCAGGGAACTATATCGTTGCCCGTATCGACGGTCGCAGCTTCACGCGCCTCACCAAAGAGGTGTGCAAATTCGAGGCGCCCTTCGACGAGCGCTTCAACAAGATGATGGTGGAAACCATCAAGGGTCTGGTGGCGGATACCGGGATGGAAATCATCTACGGTTACACCCAGAGTGATGAGATCTCACTCCTATTCTCGCTTGAATCAGAGGTTTTCGGCCGAAAGGTGCGCAAACTCAATTCTGTGCTTGCCGGCACGGCCAGCGCACTCTTCAGTCTGCAACTTGGGAGACCTGCTGTTTTCGACTGCCGTATCTGCCCGCTGCCCAACAAGGAACTTGTGGTAGATTACTTCCGCTGGAGGATGGAAGACGCCCACCGAAACTGCCTCAATTCCTGGTGCTACTGGACTCTTAGGAAAGAGGGTAAGAATGCAACGGAGGCATCGGTGAAACTCGAGGGAAAGAGCGTCGCCTGGAAAAACGAGTTTCTTTTTCAGCGCGGCATCAACTTCAACGACCTTCCTGTCTGGCAGAAGCGCGGCGTAGGCATCTACTGGCGCAGCTACGAGAAGGTCGGCCATAACCCCATCACAGGCGAGGATGTCACCGCCACCCGGCGTGAGGTCTTTGCCGATTATGATTTGCCGAAGGGCTATACACCTAACAGTTTGATTTGACATTATGGGAAAATACGCACATTACGACGGTTATATTGAGATTCTCCCCATGGAGAGAATCCCTGAGTTTGACTGCCACTGCCATATCCTTCCCGGGTTGGACGACTGGGCCGGAGAGGAAGTGATTGACATAAGTAAAATGATTGACGCATCTGAATGAAGAAAGTATTATTCATTGACTTTGACGGTGTCCTGAACACCGAGAACTACCAGGCGCAACTTTATCGCGAGGGAAAACCTCAGTGGGATGATTTCGGTCAGGTCTTTGACCCGGATGCAGTCGAGAACTTAAAATTGGTGCTTGATGCTGTCCCGGATGCCATTCTCATCATCAATTCTTCCTGGAAACTGGAAGGGTTCGGCAAGATGAAGGAACTCTGGAAAAAGCGGGGGCTTCCCGGGCAGATTCACGGAGTCACTCCCGACTATGTTCCGGACCTACTGAATATCGACCTTGAGGATTACGACAACATTGCCATGCTGGCGGGAAAGGGTAACGAGGTGAAGCAATGGCTGGAGAAACACGCACCGGAAGGATGCCGGTACGTCATTATTGATGATGTGCCGGACTTCCTTCCGGAGCAGGAAGCCCATCTCGTTTGCACGGATCCAAGGGTCGGCATCACGATGGAAGACGCCGTCAAGGCGATAAGTTTGTTGAATGCATAAAATGCAGGCATAATGAAGAAACCCACCACGAAAGTAGTCTATAACAAAAGTTACGGCGCCCGGAATATTCTTTCCCAGGAAGCCATGTCTTGGATGAAGGAGCACGGATACAGGGGCAAGTTCGCCGATGCCACGGGGGCTCTGCTGGTCCCGCGTCATCATCCCGTTCTTATCGCTTGCGTCGAAGAAATGGGAGAGCGTGCAGGACGGGACAAGGGCGGAGTTGACCTTCAAATAGCCGAAGTCGAGGGTGAACGGTATTACGTCATTCAGTATGACATGGGAGAGGAAGTTATCGGGGAGAAAGACCTTGTCTCCACCCGAGATAAGGAAGACCTCTTCGTGGATTCATTCCCTGCCGACAAACTCTTTTTCACGGCCGACACGCATTTCGGAAGCAAGGGCCTCATCCATTTCTGCAAGCGCCCTTTCAAGGACGAGAAGGATATGGAGGAGGAACTTATCCGCCGGTGGAATGAAACCGTTCCGGAGGACGGCATCGTTTTTCATCTTGGGGACTTTGCCCACGGCCCGGCATCCCACTGGAGCGAAATACTTGAGAGGCTGAACGGGGCAGTACACCTCATTACTGGAAACCACGACACATCTTCGGCCAAGGAGAAGGGTCTGGTGAACTTTGCCTCCGTCAGTGCGCAGCGTATCATAGAGGTGGATGGTCAACGGATATATCTCAACCACTATCCGTTCCTGTGCTATGCAGGGGCATACGACATGGTATGGCAACTGTTCGGACATGTCCATTCCGGGCCGAATTCAAGTTCGGGGCTGGACCTGCCGCGCCTCAAAACGCTGTACCCTCAGCAGTATGATGTGGGCGTCGACAATAATGGCTATCACCCAGTTTCCTTTGCCGAGGTAAAGGAAAAGATTGAAGCTCAGGTGAATGCGTCAACAGGACAAGTGGCGGAATCATCCTCACCCCTACTTTCCAGCACGCCAATCGTATTCCTCGACGCAGACGGCGTAATAGCCCTTTCTCCGAATTCCAGGAAGATTGACAGCAAAGCCTCTCGTCATTTGGATAAACTGCTCCATGAGACCGGAGCCGGACTGGTGATAACAGGAGGTTGGGCGGCATTCCCTATAGACGCCCTTCGTGAAGGCCCCCTCATAGCTTTGTCTTGGAGCCTTATTGGCGCAGCCAGACAAGCCGGATCCCTTACAGAGACCATTGCCGACTGGCTCTCGTCGTCGGGTGGGAAGCACCCGTATGTCATACTCTCTACGGCAACAGTCGGCGACACGAGGGCCATTCGCGTGGATCCGGGCAGTGGCCTTACTCAAAGGAATGTCAACAAGGCACTTGAAATACTTACACAAGGGTATTGACATGATATACAATAACGAATCATCGAAATACGAACGCGAGCAGGACGTGCTCAGGATATTTGAACCCGGCGAGGTCTGGTTCACCTCCGACACGCACTTTTACCACGAGAACATCCTACGATACTGCTCCCGGCCGTTTAAGGACATCTCGGACATGAATGAAACCCTTATCCGCCGATGGAATGAGACCGTCCCGCCGGACGGCTTCGTCTTCCACCTCGGGGACTTCGCCTTCGGCGGGTCCAAAGGGTGGAACGAAATTATCAGCAGGCTGAACGGCAGGATTTACCTAATCCTCGGCAACCACGACATGAAGCAGATTAAGCAGGGTGTCATGGGTCGCTTCGAACACGTCACCCAGCAGATGACCATCCGCGTCGGCGGGCAGACCATTGTGCTCAACCACAATCCTTTCCTGACCTTTGGAGGGGCTTACCGGAATGTCTGGCAGTTGTTCGGGCATGTCCACTCCGGCCAACTGTCTAAGCAGGGAAAGGACATCGGCAGGCTCGCGTATCTCCTGCCCCGTCAGTACGACGTGGGCGTGGATAACAACGACTTCCGGCCCGTCTCGTTCGCCGAGGTTCAGGAGAAGATTGAGGAACAGGTAAGGAAAAGTGAGCAGTAAGTTATTCCGAAGAGACGGTCCCCAATGACGAAGGCCCGTAAAAAATGATTATATTTGTGAAATCAACGCCACATAACTCTATGAAGAAAGTATTGTTCCTGGATTTCGACGGCGTTCTAAATACGGGAAAGTATCAGAATCAGTTGAAGATAAACGGGGAAAAGAGAGTCGATGATTTCGGCCCTCTATTCGACCCGGAATCCGTGAAGAATCTCAAGACAATCCTTGATGCAGTACCGGATGCAATACTGGTGATTACATCTTCGTGGAAAGACGCTTACGGCCCGAATGTGGTTCGCAGTTTATGGAAAGAAAGAGGTCTACCTGGTAAAATTCATAGTATGACTCGTGCTTGCATGGATTTCTTTCCTGATTTAGAATCGGGTGAGATGCCTCCCTTAAAAGGGCCGGAAGTCAAGCAGTGGCTTGAGGAACATGATACAAAGGGATGCAAGTATGTAATCCTAGATGATATGCAAGATTTCCTGCCTAAGCAACAGTCCCATCTTGTTCTGATTGATGCAAATGTTGGACTGACCGCCAAGGATGCGCATAAAGCCATTAACCTTCTGAATGGCAGATAGGAAGCCTACTCAACAACTCCATATGGCAGAATTTCATTGACAAAGTCAGATTTTAGCGCTTCGTCATACAAGATATACACTTTTTTCTTTGCCCTAGTCAAGGCCACATAAAAAAGGCGTCTTTCCTCCTGATATCTCTCAGCGTAACCCTCTGCCCCCACTGATTCTCCTCGGACAAGGGCGAGTAGTTTATCATGTTCTGACAACTCATTCTCAGTTTTTACTAATGGAATTGCCCTCTTTTGGCATTCTTGAATAAAGACGACATCAGCTGTTAGTCCCTTGGCGCGATGGATCGTCAAACATATATCATCTTGCTTCTTTTGATCAAATAAATCGTTCTTCCTGAGGTCGTTCAAGAACCATCGAGCAATGTTGCTATATCTTGACAGTACCAGAAACTTGGTTTTTGGGCGGACTTTCAGCTCTTTGACCATTTTGTCTTTAATATAACCCCATTGAAGACTTCTTCGTTCTTGAAAATCCCTGGTGCTTTCAAACGACTTTAAAATCAACTGCGTTTGATTATCAATACCCGCTCTAACACTATGGTTGGATAACTGAGTGTCTTTCCTAATAAAACTGGACGATGCTTTTAACAGGTCTCCTCCAAATCTGAATGTTTCCGACATATCCATTTCCACCGACTTGGTTTTTCCCCAATTATCGCGGAAATTATAAAAAAGGTCTAAATCCGAACACGAAAATGAGTATATAGATTGCCAGTCATCCCCAACGGCCATAAGCTTCATTTGAGGATTAACCATCTTTAGTGACTTCAATAACTCGTGGCGCGAGATAGATATGTCTTGGAACTCATCTACCAGAACATAGTCAAAGGAAAACTGCGCCAACTTACTCTTTTGCTGTTTGCAGTACCCAGTTGCTTTGACTATGCTGTCTGCAAAATCAGTATAGCCTCCCTTAGTACTACTAATAAACTCAGAATACCGCTGCTCAATAGGGATAAAAACCCTTTTGAAGAAGTAACCCACATATCCTTTTTTGAGACTCATTTTCTTGGCAACTGTCATAACATCATTCCCGGTCTCAACAATCTGATTGCGCACTTCTTTATACTTCTCAACGACAATCTCCAATAGTTTATCAGTCGTAAGCTGTTCTTTGCGTTCTTTAGATTCATCAAATGCAACACCTTTATCTTTCAACCCTATCTTCAATTCCGCCCATATATCTTCAATAGTCCGATTAGCGCCAAATGTAAAAATGCATTTATCCTTCCCGTATACTTTGGGGTACTGCAACAGTTTAGCTCTTTCTGTCCGCATGTATCGCTCGCCATCCCCCGTTCCAATGGTCTCAAACTCTTGGCGGCTCGCAGCCGTGAAATGTTCAAAAATCACTCTCTGCCCTTCTTGATTGTAAAGAGTGAAATCGGGACGACGATGGTTTATTCTGTCAGGCTCTTCATAGGCGAAATCTACACCGCTTTTGGCCAGTTTATCAAAAATATCCCTCTCCTGCTTACTTCGACAACTTCCAGGTATGCCATTTCTGTCCAAATAGTAGGATACATATCGATGTGGATGGTTACCTTTGGATCGAACTGTACATTGAATGATACTTTTTCTAAAACTTGGGTCAGTTTCTATCTTTTTAGCTAACTCGTCTCTGTATTTTGACAAATATACTTCAGCCTTATCATGATCGGTATCAGCGTTATTCCAGCTAATTCTCACTTGTTCAAGTAGTTCAGGCCATACCCCTTCAAAAGCGTTAATAATTCTTAATGCGAGGGCATGAAAAGTAAATGTAAATGAGGCTATTTCACTTTTACTTACCTTAATTTCGTGGAGTTTTGCGGCCGTGTCATCAACGTTACGATTATTGAATGACAAATACACAATCTTGTTTTTGGGGACCCCAAGAACACGTGTAAGATACAAGTACTTGGCAACCAACACTGTAGTCTTACCACTTCCGGCAGCACTTCTAACCAAGCAATACTTGGCATCACAAAGGATTATTTTACGTTGCTCTTCGGATAGAGAAAGAAGAAAGCGTTTCTGGACCTGATTAAGAGAATGACATTCGAGAACGGAAGACTCAAACGCCAATAATTGCTTCTTGGTTACGCTACGCATTGTGTGGAATGAATTATAGCGTAAATTTACTAAGAAATACTGTCGTTTACAAGTTATCCTTTTCTTTTCTCCCCACACTCTCCAAACTCCTCTCTACCACCCCTGCATCCAGCACCCGGGCTTCTTTGGCTACCATCCGCAGGAGGTCCTTGCAGCGGGCATCTAGCAGCTCGTTCTTATCCTCCAAAACAGCCATACGCCGCTTCAGTTCTTTTCGCTTTCTCCACATAATCATAGTGCTTTTGCCTTCATTAGATTTTTTCCGGACAGCATGAGGACCATATTCCTTACGCCGCCTTTTTCGTAGAAGTATACTCCCATTGCCTGACCGCGGATGAGGGCCAGTTTGTCAAAGGCGAAGACCCAAGCGTTTTTGGGTCAATTTGAGCCCAATCATGAGTTGGAAAAGTGCGATCTAAACGTACTTTATCTCCGTGACGAACTTTACTTGATGCAAATATATACTGAAAAATATATCGGATAATGGGCTAAAAACATCAAAAATCGATGCTTTTTGCCCGCTATACGAATTATAATCGGCCTTGCAGTGCGCTCTGGTGGTGATTGGGGTTACAGAGAGTCAAGATAAGAAATGATGCCGTCGACATGGCAGTCCTTATCGAAAGTCCAGCTCATTTTAAGTGCCTGGAACGAAAAACACTGGCTGGAGCCAGAGCTTGTTGAGCAGAAGGACCTCCGGCAAGTCAAACTTGTCCTACATTTCCCTTCCGATAATGTCGTAAAGGATGTCGTAAAGCAATTAACTGTAAGACGGCAGCTTATCCTTGAGATGATACGTCGGGACAACACTATTTCCGCACGTACGAAAAGCCTGTCGGGAAAGGAAAAAGTCGCCGAAAGGATTGTCCAAAGAGATTTGAGCGTCCTGAAAAAATTGGGAATCCTTTCTCGCACCGGAGGATGGTCTAATGGCGAATGGATCAACGAGTAGCAACGAGCCAATAAACAAAGAAAGTCGCTGAAAATCAGCGACTTTCTAGGCGGTGCGGACGAGGCTCGAACTCGCGACCCCCGGCGTGACAGGCCGGTATTCTAAACCGACTGAACTACCGCACCAAGTTTTCAGTGAACTTCCCTTTCGG
>JAEEGL017362609.1_pt1 | contig 22974 bp, 21 predicted proteins | sample 9134231 | NCBI WGS metagenome assembly JAEEGL01 (sample SAMN16246548, study PRJNA631951) | gut metagenome | biome: gut microbiome; feature: rumen; material: fiber-attached | host: Bos | place: Iran: Karaj | collected 2018-10
AAATTGCTTGAGACGAACATGAAGATTCGTACATAGACGATATCCTTTGGACCAGTTTATTTTACGACCGAAGTGAGATTTAATGTGACCTATTGGAGGTCACAATTTTCCGGCCAAGTCTCCGCTATTGAAGCGAGAGACGCGGCTATTTTCACCGAAATAAAAATAAAATTCATGAAAATTCGTGGTTAATTCATGATAATTCGTGTTAAAAGAACAGCCAAGTCTCCGCTATTGAAGCGAGAGACGAGGCCATTTTCACCAAAAATATGAATGTCATTTTCACCTACATCTATTCGCTTTCGCCCGATTCGTGTTCTAAAAACATAATTCATGAAAAATTCGTGATCAATTACATGATAATTCGTGTAAAAAAAAATGTGATAATTCGTGTTATAAAGATAATCCAGTCCAGTATTGTTGGGGAGGCAGGCGGCAGAGGCGCCATCAGGCGACTCCATTCAATGTCCTCCATTTTTCATCTTTTCTAAAAAAACAGAACCATGGCAGACAAGCTTACGCCAGAACAACGTCATAAGTGCATGAGCCACATCCGTGCGAAGGACACCAAGCCCGAGCTTTGGGTGAGGAAGTACCTCTATGCCCATGGCTTCCGGTATCGTCTGCACGTGAAGCGATTGCCTGGAACGCCCGACATCGTGATACGCCGTCTCCGCACTGTCATCCTCGTGAACGGCTGTTTCTGGCATGGACACACCGAGCCGCCACTGCCATCGCCTGTCGAGGACGAAAGGGGAGGAGTGCGTTGCAAATACTTCGTGATGCCTCGTTCCCGCACCGACTTCTGGCAAAGAAAGATTGAGCGTAACAAAGCCCGCGACCTCGAAGATCGCAAGGCGTTGAAGCTCCTCGGCTGGAACGTCATCGTCCTTTGGGAATGCCAGCTCAATTCTGCCGAAATTCGCCTGCAAACCCTCCAAAGCCTTGTCTTGACACTCAGTCAGATTGAACTCGAACTGGCCGCAAAACGTCACCAACCATCCGTGCGTCCTTATCAGTTGGACGACGAAAATTTTGTACCCCATATTGTAGCCGATGAGAGTGATAATTGACAGGTAAAACTATCAATTTCACCATAATATTCAGAATGAATATTGGAAATTAACGTATTTTTTCAAAATCGGATTGTAATCTGAAATATTATTGTAATATTTGCAAGAATTTATATAATAAGACGTGCATCTCGTGTGTCACGCCTTAGGGGACCTGTTTCCTTCCTTGAATACAAGTTCGCAAATAATAATCTTTTATACGAATGGAAAATAATTCAAAAAATTCACAGACTTCCAGCAATCCCACCTTCATCCAGATTCCTGCATCCATGCTCAAGGATGCAGCCAAGAAGCACAAGGATGAAGATATCACCTTAGGTGAATTGTGGTTTCTTTGCTTAGGTCATTGGCATTGGTTCTTAATTAGTGTTCTCCTTTGTTTGAGCGCGGCTGCTCTCTACATCCTCCGTACGCCCAAGTCCTATACCCGTATGATGGCTGTCTTGATTAAGTCAGACCAGCAGAAGGATTATAATGGAGCCATGGGTGATTTTACTGATATAGGACTCATTCAAGGTACACGCAATGTCAACAACGAGATTATTGCCATGACTTCTTATTCCATCGCTATGGCTGTAGCCCAAGAGATGGAATTGACGACGAACTATCAGAAGCCAGGATTCTTCAAAAATGCCACCCTTTATGGGGAGAACTTACCCATCCGTGTCGTATTTTGCGATTTGAAGAGCTCTACTTCTGCCTCTTTCAAGATGAATTTGAATACTGATGGATCCTATCAGCTCTCTAAATTCAAATGCAGCGAAATTAAAGAATCCATTAGCGGGGACTTTAAGGGGAAACTATCTGCTGACACAGTAACCACTCCCCTTGGTAGGATGCTGATTATGCCAAGCGGTTATTTCTCATCCTTGACTGAATCTATGACAATCCTGGTTAGCCATGCTCCTTTGAAAAATGTAGCTGCAGGTATATTGGATAAATTGCAAGTTAGTCTCGATGACAGCCGATCTACAGTTGTCAAACTAATATACACTGATGTAGCCCCCGTTCGAGCTGAGAATATCCTTAGATGCCTGATTGATAATTACAATCGGAACTGGATGTACGATAAGAACCAGATTGCTACCAGCACCTCCCATTTTATCAACGATCGTTTGAATGTCATTGAACGAGAGTTAGGTAATGTTGATTCTGACATTTCTCAGTTCCAATCGGAGAACCTTATTCCAGATTTGAAGGCTGCCAATGCTATTAATTTGGAGCGCGCCAGCTCGGCTAACCAGACCATTCTACAGTTAAATGCACAATTGTACCTTGCCAATTCATTGCATGATTATGCGGTGGATCCAGCCAATGAATACGAACTCTTACCTGTCAATAGCGGAGTAGAAGGATTCGATATTACTACACAAATTGAAAAATTCAATGAATTGATTCTTCAAAGAGAAACGTTACTGCGTAACTCTGGTGTCAATAATCCCGTCATTCAGGAGATGGAGAAGTCTATCCGTGAAATGCATAATTCATTTGTTCGTAGTATTGACAATCATATTACCGCCTTGAATGCGCAAATCGATGCCTTTAACCGTTCGGAAGCTCGAAGCAACGCACAGATGTCCATAAACCCAGATAGAGCTAAATATCTCATTTCTGCTCAACGTCAACAAATGGTCAAGGAGCAGCTCTATATTTATCTGCTTGAAAAACGTGAGGAAAACGAACTGACGCAGGCATTCACTGCCTACAACACCCGCGTTGTAAATCCTCCCTTTGGTGCTGATTCTCCCACAGCCCCTAAGAGCCGCAACATCTTGATTATAGCATTCCTCATCGGTCTGATTATTCCCTTCGTCTATATCCATTTACGCGAAGTACTGACCACCGTGGTTCGAGGCCGCAAGGATATTGAAAATATGAATGTTCCTTTTGCTGGGGAAATTCCCGAAAACCCCATCAAGCCCAAATCAAAGAAAGAAAGATATCAGGCCAAATATCAGTTGCAGGTGCGACCCGATAGTCGGAACATCCTCAACGAAGCTTTCCGTATGGTCCGTACGAATCTGATGTATGTGGCAGGTCCAAAGAGTGAGAATCCCGCCAAGGTGATTATGGTCACTTCACAAAACCCGAATTCAGGCAAGACCTTTATAGCCATGAATTTGTCTGCTACTTACGCCGTCAGTGGCCAGAAAGTGCTCGTCATGGATCTTGATGTCCGCAAGAGCTCTGCCAGTCGTTTTGTTGGTCGCCCTAAGGAGGGTATTACAGCCGTCCTCAGCGGTGTTGTTGCCGATTGGCACGAGATTGTTAAGCCTGTTCCCGATAGAGAAAACTTCTTTGTCCTTCCTGCCGGTCATTCTGTCCCCAATCCTACCGAATTGTTGCAGGGTTCCCGTTTGGCTACCATCTTGGAGCAAGCTCGTCAAGAGTATGACCTCATTATGATTGACTGTCCTCCTTACGAAGTGGTAGCCGATGCCTCCCTCGTTAGTCAATATGCCGATCTTACGTTGTTCGTCATTCGTTGCGGTCTCTTCCAGCGTGCCATGCGCAAGAATGTGGAGCAGCTGTACATAGATAAAAAGTTCCCTCGTTTCAATATCATCCTCAATGGTTCCGAGGCAGCCACATCTCGCTATGGCTACAACCGTTATGGTTACGGCTATGGCTATGGTTATGGCTATGGTTATGGCTATCATTCTTATTATTCTAATAAGCCAGGTAGAGACAACTAATTTGATTTTACATGGCTATGAATGATTTACATTATTAATTGGCCATGAATAGATTGGAATTGGATATCTTTTTATCCCTATTAAGAATCTCTCTTTGGGATAGAGAAACGGATAAGTTGCATCTTCAAGAGCATCTGGAACTACGTGATTTTTCATGGACATCTATTTTTAAAGCCATTGAAGATCATGCTTTGTTGGGTGTAGTTGCAGATACTATTCTTTCTCTTTCGGAGTATAACCAACTAAATGAACAACAAAAGAATTATATTCTCCAATATGTTGCTAATTCGCGTCAAAAACGCTTCTTGACACAGCAAGTTCTTGTAGAGGTATTTGAGAAACTGGAAGCTTTGGGATGCAATCCGATTCTATTAAAAGGAGAGGGGCTAGCTCGATTGTATCCAACCCGTTGTATCCGCGCTTGTGGTGATGTGGATGTTTATATAGGCACAAAGGATTTCGATAAGGCTGTCTCCTGTATGCAATCTCTCTGTAAGGCGAACGATGTGGATCATGCAAAATATGGAAATCACGATTATTCGATCAAATACAAGGGAATTCCTTTCGAAATCCATTTCAAACCTGGGTATGCTTCCGTTGAGAAAGCGGAACAGCGATTTCAAGAACTTGCTAACTTTTGGTTGGTCCCAAAGAAATGTCAAACGATTAATATCTTAGGTAAGCAAATCTTGATTCCTGCAGATCAGTATAATATCCTCTACGTGTTTGAGCATTTAGCCCGCCACTATCGTAATTCAGAGTTGGGAATACGCCAATTCATGGATTGGGCATTATTATTGGAGAAGTCTGAATTCCAGGAATCCGTACTGAAGACACATTTAGAGGAATTGCAAGTCCTCTATGCTTGGAGACGTTTGGCAGGTGTCCTTCAAGATGGTTTAGGTTTGGAGAATGTCCCATTCTTCGAACCAAATAGAAGTAAACGATCTAAAAAAATCATTGAGGTAGTTATGAGCAGAGGTAATTTTGCTCAACAACTCACAGATCTGGAAGCTAAAGGAGGGTTCTGTTTCGTTCTTTCATTATTCAAGAGATCCCGAGAGATTGGATTGGTCTTTCCTGAATATTCTAAGAAGTGGCTTTCTTCTGAATTGAAAAAATCTGTTGGAGGATATTTAAAAAAACACTTCCACAGAAAATCTCAGTAACTCTTCTATAAACCAATTTTGTATTAGGAAAGCTTCGCTCAAAAACATATAAAAGAACATTGTTGAAATGAAAAATGATAGACTGATGTGGCTTGATCAAGCCCGTGGAGTTGCTATGGTTATGGTCTTAATTTCTCATACAAATGGTCTACAAATATTTCGACCATTTTATATGTATGTTATGATGCCATTATTCTTTTTTATTTCAGGTTATCTTCATAAGTACAATGATGAATTATCATTCCGTAGACTTCTAAAACGAGTTATAAATAGAATTTTTATTCCATATGTCCTTTTTTCATTGGCATTTCTCTTTTTGTATCTTTTATTAGGAAAAAATAGAGAGAGTTTTTTTTCTAATTTATTAGATATTTTATTAGGAAGACAACTATGGTTCTTACCATGTATGATAATGGTTGAAATATATATATATGTAATTGAAACAATTCATGCCTTTTTAAAATTTAACCTATTATATTTTAAGTTAATAGTTATTATCATTGCTATTATAGCAATGTATATATTTAAAGAAATCAGCCCATGCCCATATTATGCAGACACTGCAGTTTGTGCTTTGGCTTATTACACATTTGGTAATCTATATCATAGCAATATTGAAAATTGCATTAGCTACTCTTATAAGAAATACTCATTTGTATTTATTTGTTTGTTCTTTTTATATATGATCCTTTCGGGGGTATTAATTCGACATGGTTATTTATACAATATGTCAATAAATAATTATTCCTTGCCAGTTGTTTCTTTTATCATAAATATATTAGGAATAATTTCTATATTAATAACCGTACAATATTACAATATTGGTAAAATATGGGGCATAATCGGACAGAATACTATGCTTATTTATTGCATGAATAGACAGACAATAGATACCGGTTCAATAATTAATAATTACTTATTTTTTATTTTTAATTGTCATCCAAATACAATTGTTTCAGGGCTTATGAATGTTCTTTGGGCTTTATTAATAAGTTTAATTATAGCCTGTCCTATAAATCGCTATTGTCCAATCCTTGTAGGCAATAAAAGCAATGCCACTAATAGTCTCCATCGGATTTAATTATTGCCAGAATTAACTTATTATAGTGGATTCATCCAATAGGCTTATAGCCAAAAACACCATCTATTTATACATCAGAACTGCAATCACAATGTTGATTGCCTTATATACTTCCAGAGTTGTATTGAAAGAGTTGGGAGTGTCAGATTATGGTGTTTATAATGTTATTGGAGGAACAGTCGCCATGTTAACTACTTTAAGCGCCACTTTATCTGGTGCTACGCAACGGTATATTACATTTGCCATTGGTAAAGGAGATTCAGACTACTTAAAACAAATATTTACTGCATCCGTAAAAATCCATATTTGTTTAGCTATTTTGTTATTTTTTATTGCAGAGACCTTGGGTCTTTGGTTTATAAATAACAAGATGAATATCCCCGAAGGGCGAGAGATTGCAGCACAAATTGTATTTCAATTATCTCTTTTCAGCTTTACGATTGACATCTTGACCCTTCCATATAATTCAGCAGTCATAGCTTACGAACATTTCAAGTTTTATGCTACTGTAGATGTTTTTCGATCTTTATCAAAGTTAATACTAGTATTATCCATTGTATTCCTTCCATTTGATCATCTCATAGTCTATGGTTGTATAGAGTTGCTTATTATGCTTATCTATAAAATCGCGTACATAACCTATGTGATGCGTAATTTTATTAATTGCACTTTTACAAATGGAGTTAGTAATACATTATATAGAGAAGTTTTGAGTTTCACGGGATGGAATTTCTTTGGTACAGCATCAAGTGTGGTTTATACACAAGGGAGTACTATTTTACTGAATATTTTTTGGGGAGTTCTATTAAATGCTGCGATGGGTGTGACAAATCAAGTTTTAAATGCAGTTAATTCTTTTGTGTCTAATTTTTCTATTGCGGTCAATCCTCAAATAACGAAGAGTTTTGCTGCCAATGATTATCTCCGAACCAATAATTTGATTTTTCTTGGATCTAAGATTGCTTCTTTTCTATTATTGTGTGTTGGTTATCCTATTATTATCAATATCCATTATATTCTTAGCATTTGGTTGGTTGAAGTACCAGATTATACTGAGACTTTCGTTTGTTTAGCTTTTTTGTCTACATTTGTAAACTCTTTTAATAATCCTTTCAATTGTTTGATGTTTGCTACTGGTAAAATAAAGATTTATCAGATTGCTTGTGTGATTATTAATGTTAGTTCAATATTTATCTTATATTATTCTTTCTTTATTCATCTTCATCCCAACATTATTTATTATATATTAGTTATTCAATCTTTACTCAAAGCTGCAGTAATGATGTTTCTTGCGAAGAAGGCTACAGCGTTTCCTGTACGAAAATATATTTTAAATATTTATTTGCGTAATTTTTTAATAGCTTCAATTATTGTAATAACAATAATGATAAAGAATCGTTATTCTTATGAAATGACCTTTCCACTTTTATTATTGGAGACAATTATGTGTTTATTTATTTTGGGTGCAGCTATTTATTCTTTTGGATTGTCCAAAATTGAAAAAAAAATAGTATTATCAGTAATACGGAAGCACATATAATTATATGAAAGTTCTCTTTGATAATGGCGGGCAAACTTGTAATAAATTTTGGGGTTATTTATACCCGTTAACGGAGGCTATTCTTCATAAACAGAAATATATTGTGCCTTTTTATGATGTTACTATTGATAGTTATCCCAATTTGCGCTCTAATCAGTATTTTTATTATCCCTTTTATTCAAAAATAATGCACAAATTGTTTGGGATAAATAAATATTTGGATAAACTTCGCGTTCTAAGCCGATATTTAAATTTGGAAAAACTCCCCCAAAAATGGCCTAAAATATTTGTCGATAGTTGGTCGACAAGATATTATTCTCTTGACAAAAGTGCTAAAGAAGAGATTAAAAGGATTTTTTTGCCCGTTGATAAAGTAGTAACCCCAACAAAACAATTGTTCGAACTACATAAAAAAAATTGTGATTTAATAATAGGAGTTCACATTCGTCGAGGCGATTATACCAAATGGTGTTATGGACGATTTTATTACTCTTTTGACGATTATGCATCTTTATGCAAGCAGTTAAGGAGCATATATAAAGATAAAAATATTCTATTCTTTATTTCATCAAATGAAAGTGTTCCAATATCATCCTTTAAAGGAATAAATACATTTGTAAATCCACTTAACTCTGCAGTTGCAGATTTGTATTCTTTATCATTATGTGATTTCATTATTGGACCACCTTCATCATTTTCAAGATTCGCGTCTTACTATGGAGATGTACCAATATCTTTTATAACTGATATTAATAATCACTTTTTTGTTTTTCGAACAATAGATAGTTATAACAAATATAGTAATGGTGAAAAGGTAGAATTTGATTTTTAAACGTTTATTCCTAATGAAACTTTGTTGCATCTTCAATTATCCTTCCGCTTACCGCGAATCTATTTATAAGAAGATTGATGAAACTTTTGACACTCAGTTTATATGGGCTGAAGAGGTAATCGATGGCATCCCTTGTGATATAAAAAAAATGGACTATTCCATCCTCAAGAAGAAGCCAATCATCAACAAGAACAAATTGCTATTTGGCAAATATTTATGGGTTACAGGGCTATTAACGCTGCCCTTCAAAAAGTATAACATATTTTTGGTGACTGAAACTGCCTATAATTCTGGGTTTCCCTTTGCCATGTTATGTCGACTGTTTGGGAAGAAAGTCTATGGATGGGGCCATGGAGAAAAAAGAATAAGTAAAAAGTCCAAGCCACTATTTAATCTCAAATACAAACTTTTTTCTGGTTTTTTTTCTTATGGTGAAAAGGGGCGTGAACGATTAATTGAGTTAGGAGTTCCAGCTAATAAAATACATGTGATTTATAACTCATTAGGTGGACATATAGATATCAATGAACGCAAATCTTGTTTGTCTAATGAACTAAAAGATCATTTTGGTAATAGTTATCCTACACTTCTATTTGTGGGTCGCCTCACTAAAGTTAAGCAATTGGATTGGTTGATAAAGGCAATTCAAATTCATGACAAACAGGGTTTGAAGTATAATCTTCTGATTATAGGTGATGGTGTGGAAGGAACTAACTTGAGAAATATGGCAGAAGAATCAGGAGTATCGGATAGAATATGGTTCTATGGAGATTGTTATGATGACTCTAAACTCAATACCTTGATTTATAATTCGGACCTATGTGTCTCTCCAGGCAACGTTGGTTTGACAGCTCTTCATGCCATGATGTATGGCACCCCTGTATTGTCGCACGATGATTTCGAAACCCAGATGCCAGAATACGAGACGATTATTCCTGGTGAAACGGGCATGCTGTATCATCATGGTTCATTTGAAGATTTCTGCGACAAAATTAAAGAGTGGCTAAGCAGTTCAATTGATCGCGAACAAGTTAGAAGCAATTGCTATAGGATGATTAATGGCAAATGGAACTCTGAATATCAAATCCAAGTTTTCAAATCAGTTTTGAATTAACATTATGGAAGAATTCAAAGAGCGAATAAAAGAATTCTGGAATTTACCAATCTCTTTAAAGGCATTTTATTATCTTCTTTTTTTGACTTTGGGTAATTCTATTTTTTTATATATACGACCAATAATTAATACTGTTGGATTAAGTAGTGCTACAGAGCAAATATTCTCAGTATTATGGATTATCGGAATCTATTTTTCTCTATCCCTTTTTTTTAAGTCTCTGCGTCTTATTGATATCGTTGCCTATTTGGCTTTAATTTCCTTTTACTATCTTTCTCCTTCCATATATCCTAATACACGTTTCTTTGTTGAAAGAACATTTTCAATATTTGCACTCAATACATTTCCTTTTTATTTTCTTGCTTTAATTATAGATTTCAGACGAGACAAAAGGGCGTTTACAATTATTTCTAAATTACAACTTTCGCTCACAGCTTTTTTCATTTTACTTTCTTTGCTTAGGTTGATTAATAGTTCAGCTACTGGTGAGCAGATGTGGCTATCCTATTCTGTTCTTTTTCCAACTATGTTTATGTATTACACATATTCAGGAACAAAAAGAATAATTGATATGCTATTTTTTCTTTTAGGTTTATTGTTGATTCTAATGTTTGGTACAAGAGGACCTTTATTATGTTTGATTATTTTTTTACTTGCTTTTCTTTTTCTTAACTATCGACACAATGCTGTAATGACCATAAATTTACTCTTAGTCATTGGCGTTTTTTATATTTTTCTTCATCCTATTGTAGTTGTACTAATGTTTCTTACAAGGTCGGTTGGCTTGAGTACTCGTATTTTCGAGAGTTTTTTTAATGACGAATTATTTAATTATGAAAAATCATCTGGTCGAGATGATATTCATGAATTATTATGGAACCGCGTTGTAAATGACAGAGGTGGCATAGGATATGGATTGGGGAGTGATAGACTTTTAGGTAGAAATGGCACTGAATATGCACATAATTTAATTTATGAAGTATGGATGAATTTTGGACTATACATTGGTTCTTTACTCCTAATTCTCTTTGTTTTTTTTATTGTCAAAACTTTCAGAAAAGTATATGTTAGTGATAAGTTCAATCTATTTTTAATCTTGCTGATATGGTCCGTAGGTCATTTGATGTTATCTGGCTCATACCTTCAAGATTTCCAAGTTTACTTTTTCGTTGGATATTGTGTGAATATTCTACGCTCTCATGATATTCAAGAGTTGGAAGATGAAGACAATATTATTTTATGTGTTCCTGAAAATAATCAGTAGTTTAAAGAAAAGATGAGAATACTTTGGTTATCTCCTACATCTGGATTATTAAATGAACGAGAAGGTACTGGAGGATATGGCGGTAGCGGATGGATTGTAGCTCTTCAGCACCTCTTAATGTCTACAATTAACGGAGATACATTGGGAATAGCATTTCCTTGTACTTTTAAGTCTGTACCATCTACTCAAGATGGAGTTCATTATTATCCTATTTTAAGGAATTCAAAATCTTGTTTACAAAAATTCTTTCATTACTATGGAGGTTACAAACACATTGATTATAATGAGTATGTCGAGGACCTCAATGAAGTAATTAAGGATTTTCATCCCGATGTCATTCATCTTTTTGGTCTCGAAAATCCTTTTTCTACAATACTTGGTCATACAAAAAAACCTGTCGTAGTTCATCTTCAAGGTTTATTAGGACCTTGTGATAATGCTTTTTATCCACAAAATATCAATTACAACTCTTTCATCTGGCCGCCCACTGTACGAGAATGGATATGTCGCAATGGTTATCGCTTTACAAAAAAGGAATTGCACACGTTTGCTTTTAAGGAGGCTGAATTATTCAAACGAACTAAGTTTATTATGGGTAGGACAGCTTTCGATTTTCAGGTTTCAAGGCTGATGTCCCCATCGTCCAGATATTTTATGGTGAATGAAGCACTTCGTCCATCATTTTACCAAAATGCAGGAAAATGGATTCATCCAACTAATAAGTTTATCATCACTTCTACAATTAGCGAAACGGTTTATAAAGGCCTCGACTTGATTCTTAAGACCGCTGCACTATTGAAGAAAGAAACTAAGATAGATTTCGAATGGCAAGTGGTAGGGATCAAAGAAACCTCAAGTTTTGTCCGATTCTTTGAGCATTTTCTTTCTATTAAAAGTAGGGATGTAAATGTAAAGTATTTAGGAGTTTTGACTGCAGAACAAATTACAGAACATAATTTGGCATCTTCCGTTTATGTTCATCCGTCCTATATAGACAATAGCCCTAATGGTGTTTGTGAGGCTCAAATACTCGGAATGCCGGTTATTGCTACAAATGTGGGTGGTGTATCCTCGTTGATTGAACATAAAGTATCAGGTTTACTTGTCCCAGCAAACGCATCATATGAACTTGCCTATTGGATTAAAACAATAAATGATGATAGTAGTTTAGCAGCTTCTTTAGGTCGGAATGCGTTTGAATCTGCAATTATTCGACATAATAAAGATACTATCATTCGAGATTTATTCACCGCTTATAATTCAATCATAAATAAGCCTTGAACATAGTTCTTATAACTTACATTAATACATATTATTTATGTATTATATTTCGATATTACTTTGTAGCATTATATGACGAATCTAGATAAAGACAAAATAGAAATACAGGAAGGTGATAGTTTTATGAATTCTAAGATTGTCTTGGATTCGTGGTTGTCTTTGCCTAATTATTTGATTGATATTTCAAGCCAGAAAAAAGATTTATGTGTGATCTATTTCTCATCTAATGGCATCTATTTCCCGAATAATGAAGCGACCTTCCGGGATATGATTTTATCGCACAATAATTATGAATGGTATAAGAATCGTATCTCCAATGCTGACAAACATATCTTTGTTCGCGATGTATTCAAGCAATGGTATTTTAAGGGTATCAATAAGGATATTCCCGACCAGGATGCGTTGTTAGTTTTTTTACAAAAAGAGACACTGGGTTATCATCGAGTGGTGACTGTAGGTAGTTCTGCTGGTGGCTATGCTGCTATTCTTTTTGGATGTCAACTAAACGCATTCAAGATATATGCTTTCAGTCCACAAATTTCGCTTACATCCTTGATTGAGAAAGCTACAAATAATAGAAATCCAGTTCTTAATGCATTGAGAGGAACTGAACAGTTGATGAATGCAGATTTAAGCCAAGTTGTTGATATGGATTCTCCAAATGTCATCTATTTCTTCCCCATTCATAGCCAGATTGACATCCAACAACATGCTCTAATTAATAACTTTACTCAACTTAGAACAGTCAAATTAAATAGCAATAAGCATGGAGTACCTATATTCGTTGAGTGTCTAAATTTCTTGTTGGAATACACCGATTATCAATGGATTGACATCTGTGAAAAGGTACATTCACCTTATGGCTTAGCTTTAAAAGTTCTTGGACCTATTACGTTCTTCGGAGTTGTTTTCAGAAAGTTGAAGAAAAAGATAAGGAAGACCATTTGATAACACATTTAGATACTGTTATTTTATTAGGTTATGGATAGTATCGCTGTATTATTGACGGTATATAATAGAAAAGACAAAACAATTCGTTGCTTAAACCACTTTTATAATCAGAATGATATAGATAAGTATTCTCTGAGTGTGTTCTTGGTTGATGATGGCTCTACAGATGGTACAGCAGAAGAAATCGCTAAGTTATTTCCTCAAGTTAATCTTATTAAAGGAGATGGAAATCTATTTTGGAATCGAGGGATGTACAAAGCTTGGGAAGTGGCAGCAAAAGATAAGGAGTATGATTTTTATCTTTGGCTGAATGATGATACCAATATAGCCGATGATTGTATTGAACGATTGTTACATCTTTCTTATGCGAACAAGAATTCTTCCATCATCATTGGTTCTACTTGCGCTACTGGAAATCCAGAAAAGATTACCTATGGCGGTTGGAAGAATGGTAAACTTCTGACCGACTTATCTAAGCCGAACAAGTGCGAAACGATGAATGGCAATATTGTTTTGATTCCCAAATCCGTTTATGAAGTCTTAGGGATGAACGATCCAACATTTCGACATAGTTTGGGTGATACCGATTATGGGCTGAGAGCAAATGAACATGGGATCGCATGTATTACAGGAATCGGCATATTTGGGGAGTGTGATGCGCATAAGCACACGACTATATGGATGGACCCATCTCAACCCTTTGCAAAAAGATGGAATAACTTCTTTAGCCCCTTAGGCGACAATCCTTTTGAATTCTTCTACTTCCGCAGAAAGCACTTCGGAATAATAGCAGCTTGTGTTACTTTCGTCTCGAATTGGCTGCATTTTTTCTTCCCTCAGATTTGGGCTAAAAACAATAAATAAATATGAGGTGATTCTTTTAGTTGTAATATAGGTATGGATTTACAATCAAAAAAAGAACTGATTTTGAAATATGAGGGAATCCTTTCTCGCATATTTCGTATTTTTGGTAGAAACAAAATTTCTGTCAAAAAGGGAAACAAGGTAGTTCTTGGCAATGCCTTTATGAAAAGATGTAATATTTTAGTATGTGGTCATGATAATTATGTGAAGATAGAACCTGGACTTACTCGCTTAAATAATTCTTCAATTACTATTTATGGAAATAATTGCTCAATTAATATTGGTGCTGGATGTAATCTAAATAATTGTGAATTGTATATTGAAGATAATAATGGAATGATTCATTTGAAACGACATGTAACCATCACTGGTCAAACAGAAATAGCAGTTATTGAGGGAACTAAAGTCACGGTTGGTGAAGACTGCCTTTTTTCTTCACAAATCACAATACGTACCGGAGATTCTCATAGTATTCTTGATCAATCTTCTGGATGCCGTATTAACCCTTCGAAAGATATAAATATTGGAGATCATGTTTGGATAGGAAATGATGTTAAAATATTAAAAGGTATAACGATAGATAATCACAGTATTGTTGCAACTGGTGCTATCTTGACTGAAGGTATTTATCCATCTCATTGCATTATAGGAGGCATTGGACATGGTCGTGTATTAAAATCAGGAATTAACTGGTGTCCACAAAGAATTTAGCTTATGATTTGATTCAATATTTGATTTAGTGTTGATTTATATCTTTTTTCTATGCACCTATTATGAAATCAGAAAAAAAAAAGAGACTATTAGTATTCCATAACAAGATTGAAAACTATCGAGTTGATTTTTTTAATTCGTTAGCCTTATATTTCGACATGTATGTTTGTATGAATCTTGTTTATAAAGGATTGTATAAGGGTGCCGAAAAAGAATACAAATTTGATTATTGTCAATATAAATCAAAAGATGGTCTTTGGGCTGCTTTCCGTTTTATTGTAAAACAGATAAAGAAGTTTAAGCCAGAGATAGTATTAGTGCCAGAATGTGGATTTATAAGCTTAATTGTTGTTCTCTATAAATATGTCTTCCATAAAAGTTATCGTATCGTAAGCATGATTGATGACAGCTATAATATGCTTGTAGGAAACAACCAATTTACGGCACGTCATAAGTATGGGGAAAAATTTCTTATTCCACATTTTTCAAATATTATCAATGTGGAGCCTCGTGTAGCTGATTACTTTCAAAAGCGCTACCATAAAGGTATTTATTTTCCAATAATTCGGGATGAGGAAAGATTTAGAGGCGATTTAACGCGTGCAATACCCATTTCTAATTCTTATCTTGACAAGTACCATCTTAGAAATCAAAAGGTAATTATGTATGTAGGTCGATTCGTAGCGTTAAAGAATGTTTTGTCTCTTATTGATGCAGTTAAATTTTTGGGAGACAATGATGTATCTCTTGTCCTCGTTGGGGCAGGGCCTGAAGAATATTCATACAGAAAAGCTGCAGAGAATATGAATGTAGTTTTTGCTGGGGCACATTCTGGTTTGGAATTATATGCCTGGTATAATGTAGCTGACATCTTTGTATTACCCAGTATTCAAGAACCATTTGGAACGGTGACAAATGAAGCTTTAATGGCAGGATGTAAATGCCTTATTTCTAATATAGCTGGCAGCTGTTGTCTGATCAAAGACTCTATTAATGGTTATTCTTATAATCCATTTCAGAAAAATGAACTTGTAGAGATGTTAAAGTTACTTTTGAATTCTATAGATCTGAGTGATAAAAAAAAGGACGTCAAAGAATGTTTGATGCAAACGACATTTAAGGAGGAATTCCAAAAGGTTATAAGTTGCCTTAATGGTTAAAATAGTTACAATAATCTATGCTTGAGTCATTATGAGTAAATCAAAGCCAAGAGTTCTATTTATTGCTACATTACCACCGCCTAATCATGGGGCTGCTATAGTTAGTCAACAAATAAAGGATAGCAAATTGATTAACGATGAATTTCAATGTGATTGGATAAATTTAAGTACATCGCGTTATTTGAATGAAATTGGGAAAACGAATGTTAAAAAAATATTACGCATAACATCTTCATTTCTGCGAACATTTTGGCTTCTTTTAACGCATTATTATGATTTATGTTATTTGACTATTACATGTCATGGGGTGGGTTTCTTAAAAGATTCTCCATTTATTTTATTATGCAAGTTGTTCAATAGGCGTGTTTTAGTTCATCATCACAATAAAGGTATGTCTTCTGATGTGGATCGATTTCCATATCGTTGGCTTTTACCTTTGGTTTATAATAAAGTTAAAGTTATCTTATTGTCATGGAATCTATATCCTGATATTGAAAAAGTAGTCAATAAAAAAGATGTCTTTATTTGCCCAAATGGAATAAAGATAAATGACTATTTTTTCAATAACCAGAATGTAAACAATGTTAACCAAAATGAAGTTGAGAAATTACCACGAATATTATTCTTAAGCAATCTGATTGAGAGCAAAGGCGTTTTTATTTTACTGGATGCACTAAAGATATTGAAGGAAAAAGGATATAGATTTATCTGTGATTTTGTTGGAAACGAATCAAGAGAAATCTATAGAGAGCGATTTATTGAAGAGATTTGTAAAAGAGGATTGAATGAAATGACTTTTTACCATGGCTCAAAATACGGGAAGGAGAAAGAATTATATTATGAACAAACAGATGTGTTTGTTTTTCCCTCATATAACGAAACATTTGGACTGGTAATTTTAGAAGCGATGGCTCATAAGAAACCTATTATAGCTACTAATGAAGGCGGGATTCCAGATATAGTAAAAGACGGTGAGAATGGCCTGATAGCTGAAAGGATGAATTCTCAATCACTTGCAGAATGTATCGGTAAGTTGCTTAAAGATGAGGAACTTCGTATTAGGATGGGTGTCGATGGATTTAATAAATTGAAAAATCAATATACTTCGGAAGTATTTGAGAATAATATGCTCCGGATATTTAGAGTTTGTTGTTCCATGGAGAGTTAACTAACACTCTCTTGTTCTGTTTACATATAGTTTAACCGATTGGGTATTGTTTCTATAGTTATTTAGTACACAAGTTAATCGTTTATTTATGAGTGATGTCTGCTTGATTGTTATCTTTAATCATCGATTTGATAAGAATCTCCCTATTCTTGAAGATTTATATAAGGGAAGGTTTTCCAATCGCTTTTACCTGGTTCCTTTTTATGATGGCGACATGAAGAACGTCATTCCTGTTTATGGACGTAGTATTTTCTTCCAAGGATATATTGCACAAGCCGCTAATGTATTTGTTAAAGACGAATTTAAGCATTATTTATTTGTCGCTGATGATATGATTATACATCCTCAAATCAATGAAACTAATTATCGTGATTTCTTTGAAGTAGAGGATGGACAATCATATATTTCCGAATTACGTCCATTACAAGATGTGGGTACCTTTTGGTATGGAACCCTTTCTGCCGTTTTTTATTTTAGGAAACAAAAATATATAGAAGTTTCAAATGAGCTTCCTACTGAAGAGAAAGCCAAGTTATTGTTGGAAAAACAAGGTGCAATTATAAGACCTTTATCTCGTAAAGAGATATTTGGTCAATTTACTTTGGATATTCATTCATTGGCGTTTAAGGCTCGCTTGTTCTTAAGGTTGCTGACAAGAATCCGTCACCCATTTAAACAGTATTATTCACTTCCATATCCGATGGTGATTTCTTATTCGGATTTCTTGTTAGTTTCTTCAGATTCCATCAAACAGTTTGCTCATTATTGTGGTGTTTTTGCCTCTACACTTTTGTTCGTCGAAGTTGCAATCCCAACTGCGCTGGCTTTGTCTTCCAAGAATCGCATTCAGGTTGATAAAAATATGAAGCGAAAGGGTAAAGCTTATTGGTTAGGCGATGGACCATTTTATTATTCAGAAGATTATCATTATAATAATTTAGAGAAGGAGTATAAAAGTTTGGAAGACATACTTGAAAGATTTCCGGATGATCAATTATTTATTCATCCTGTGAAACTTTCAAAATGGAGAATAAAATAAAACACTGTATTTATAAACTATTTGGTATTATTGTTCATCCATATTTTAAGCAAATGTTAAACATCAAGATCTCTCAAGCGGCAAGCGATAAAGATTTTAATCGTCAGTTACCAAAAGGAGATTACTTTTGGAAAGACTGTCACTTCTTTATCAATGAAGCTATTGAGGAAGCAGATTTCTGGGTAGTTTGTTACCAACGACTTCCAGGGAAGAGAGAAACTTGTTGTGTCGCTCCAGAGAATACGATTTATGTAACTTGGGAGCCTGATTCCGTCTGGCATTTTTCAAAGGGATTCCTCAACCAATTTGGCAAGATAATCTCCTGTCAAAAGCATTTATCTCACCACAACGTTGTCAATGACCAACCCGGTTTAGCTTGGCACATCGGTATGGTGAGAAAAGATGGAATTAATATCTATAATAAGACCTATGATGATTTTATGTCTCTGTCTCCTGATAAGACAAAACTCATCAGTGTCATATCCAGCGATAAGTCCTTCTCGAAAGGTCATCGGGAGAGAATCGCTTTTGTCGAGAAGCTGAGAGCTCATTTCGGAGAACAAATCGATGTCTTTGGACGAGGTATCCGGCCTTTTGATGACAAATGGGATGTTATTGCACCCTATCAATACCATATTTGTTTAGAGAATTGTGCTCAACCTTTTTACTGGAGTGAGAAATTAGCGGATGCTTATTTAGGTGAAGCTTTCCCTTTCTATTTCGGTTGTACGAATATTAGTGACTATTTTGAAGAAGATAGTTTTCGAGCAATAGACATACATAATCCCGATCAAGCTATCAGCATTATTGAAAAAAGCCTTTTGGACAATCTTGCCATTAGTAATCGTCCGGCTGTAAAAAAAGCAAAATTGAAAGTTTTGAATGAGTATAATTTCTTTGAACTTGTTCATAAACATATTCAAGGAATGAACCTCCATGCAAAAAAAGAAAGAATAACGATTAAAGATGACCTATCCTTTTTCGATCCTTGTAAAATACCCATATTTGGGAATCGTTTTCTAAATACCTTAAAACATAGAATTTATGATTAATTTTCAGTCTCCTATGAATGAAGAAATGATGGAGCCTTTTTCTGTCTTGATGGCAGTTTATGACAAAGAGAATCCCACGTACTTCGATGAATCTCTTGAGAGTATCCTTGTCAATCAGACTCTAAAGCCTACTGAGGTTGTTTTGGTATGCGATGGAGACCTTACTTCCGAACTTGAGGATGTCATCCGTAAGTATCAAGCAATTTGTCCAGGGATTTTAAAGATCTATAGAAAGAAAAAAGGTGGTTTGGGGAAGGCTCTGAATTTTGGATTGCCTAAATGCACGTATGAACTTGTTGCACGAGCTGATAGCGATGATATTTGTAAGTCAGATCGCTTTGAGAGGCAAATTAAACTGATGCATGAACATCCTGAATATGGAATGATTAGTTCTTGGGTGGATGAGTTTTTAGAGACTCCTGGCGACTTACAAACCAAGCGAAAAGTCCCTGAGCATCCACACGCGGTCTATAAATATGCGAAAAGTCGATGCCCCGTGAACCATCCTGCCGTACTATATCGCAAATCGATAGTTTTGAATGTGGGCGGTTATCAAGAGGATTATTTCCCCGAAGACTATTTCCTTTGGATCAAGATGCTCCAAGATGGTTGTGAGGTATATAATATACAGGAATCTTTAGTCTGGTTCCGTTTCTCACCCGAAACCATTAAAAGACGAGGGGGATGGAGTTATGCAAAAGACGAAATCTACACACAAATCAAAATCTATAAATTGGGATTTATCTCGTTTCCCATTTTCTTGAAGAATATTACTATACGACCTATTATTCGATTGATTCCTCACCGACTAAGAAGTTGGATCTATATGAAACTATTGAGGGAATAACATAGGTTAGCTTAGAGGTATAACTTGATATAGGAATATTCCCTATGATGTTTCTTGGATGACATGCGACGATGTATGCATATCCGCACAGGAACCTTAGAGGACATGCCGTGAAAGTAGCATATCCGCACACGAACCTTAAAGGACATGTGACGAAAGTAGCATATTCGCACACGAAACCTGGAAGACATGTGGCGAAAGTAGCATATCCGCACGCGAACCTTGAAGTACATGAGGCTATGGTAGCATATCCGCCCACGAACCTTGGAGGACATCCGGCGATTGGAGCATATCCGCCCACGAACCTTGGAGGACATCCGGCGATGGAAGCATATCTGCACGCGAACCCTGTAGGACATGCAACGATAGTAGCATATCCGCACGCGAACCTTGGAGGACATGCGACGAAAGTTGCATATCCGCACGTGAACAATGGAGGACATGCAGCGATGGGAGCATATCCGCACGTGAACAATGGAGGACATACTCAGAATGGGGATTCCAGGTATGTCCTTTGATTTAGGAAAACGTCTATAATTTTAGGTAATATCCGGCAAAACATTGTCTATAGTCGGTAGGAATGTACAATGCAAAACAATAATTTAAATTTAAATTTTAAATAATTAAATTTTTTGTTTTGGGGTCCGAACCATAAGTGATTGATATACAAAGATTCGAACGTTTCGTTATTATCTGGCAAAATTTAAAATCAGCCTAAAAAATTTAATCAAGGGGTATAATCAAGCGAAAATCTTAATAGGCGAAAAATGGATTTAAGAAGATATCGCGAAAAGGGCGAAAAATTCTGAATAATTTGGCTTGACATTATATCATGACAGAATTAAGGTTTGATGTTTGAAAAATATTTAAATACTTATTTCTCATAGTTGACCAAATCCTTATGTTCGTTGATTACAGTTTAATAATGAATAGGTTGCGAATAACCTTTTTAAATCCAGAAGATGTTAGTAAATATCGTCAGATCTTAATGGGATTGGCTATATTGGAAGTATTATTCGTTCATTGGTTTGTTTTCCAAAAACTTAATGTTCGTATCTTTCATTTAGTATATACAGAAGGATTGCTCTTTCTTTCCGGTTTTGGGTTGTATTATTCATTTTCAAATAAAAGAGATATAACTGCTTTTTATAAAAAAAGATTTCAAAGACTTTATTTGCCTTTTTTCATTATGTCAACTCCTCTTTATTTATATTTCTTGATGACTATTGATGAATATGGAGTAGATACATTTATAAAACAACTCACTACTATTTATTTCTGGACTGATGGTAATTATGGTGGTATGTGGTATGTGGCTGTATCTTTGGTTTTGTACATTTTTTTCCCCTTTGTATATGCTTTTATTTTTTTGAATTCAAATCGATGGAAAATTGTGTTGAGGTTTCTATTAATATTACTATGTATAGTTTGTATAAACACTTGTTTGTACTTTTTTAATAATGATATATTCTCTTATTTAGAAATAGGTATTACCAAGATTCCTATATTTTTTGTTGGGATACTCTTTGGATATGGAGCAAAGAATAATATTCTGTCAAAAAATACTTATTTATTCTGTGTCTTTTTTGTTTTTATTATTTATTTTTTTATACGTTCAATTAACAATAATAATGAATATTTAGGAGAAGCATGCTCTATATTGCAAAAACTCGTTATAATACCTATTATAACATTCATCATTTCTTTATCTAATGATTTACGTATAGTACAATTAGCCCTAAAACTATTAGGATGGTTCGGTAAATATTCTTTGGAACTGTATATTATCCATTTGCATATATTTTGGTTTTTGAATATAAGTCAAATAATTGATGGATTATCATTATTTTGGCAAGCTACACTATCCATTGTTTTAGCTCTAATATTATGTATTCCCATGAATTTATTCATTTCAAAAACTAATTCGCTTTTGTCTCATAAATTCAATATATAGTTTCTTCATCATAAATAAGCGAGTCAACTCAAGTTTTGGTTAGGCCAAGAAGTGTTCAACTTTTACTAGGATTATATCATGCAAAACAGAAATTTAATATTAAATTTTTAAATAATTAAATTTTTTGTCTTGAAGTCCGATTTGTAAGTGCTTGATATACAAAGATTCGAACGTTTCGTTATTATCTGACAAAATTAAATTTGTCCCAAAAAATTTAATCAAGGGGTAAAATCAGGCGCAAAATCCAGAAGAAAAGATGAAAAATGGATTTGCAAGGAATTTAAGAAAGATGAAAAATTAGGCTTGAGACATTATATCCCGACAGAATTGACGTTTGACGTTTGAAAAATTTGATTTTCCATTAAAGACGAAAAATGGAGGGGCTTGAATGGAGTCGCCCATGGACGCCTCTGCTGTCTGCCTCAGACTCATCATCTGAAAGCGAGCTTTCCGCTGCTGACTCTAAGCCACCCAGCACCCCGAAAGGAGCATTCATTCAATCCCCTCGAAAAACTTTTCAAAAATACTTAAAAATCTTTGTTCGACCTACTGAAATCTGATTTATCCGGGAAATCTGTAGAGAAAAGGAAAACAAGCGCTACAGATTGATCAGATTCCACGGATTACCTGTATGTCCCGACCAAAACGAATCTGATAAATCCGAGAAATCTGTAGAGTATTTAGATATATTTGGTGAAAATGGCCTCGTCTCTCTCGCTTCAATAGCGGAGACTTGGCCGGAAAATGTGCTGACTTTAATAGTCAGCAGAAAATCGCTAACGCGGAAAATAAAGCTCGTCCAAATTTATCTTATTACTGCGGTCTGGATAGATTTTCCGCACGAAGTGCGATTTTCTGCAGGTATTGGACCTGCACATTTTCCGGCAGGTAGAGACAGGGCATTGAGCCCGCAGTCTCCTGCCATTTTCACCAGCCTTTGAATGTTCGCGTTTTCTTTTAACATGAATTACCACGAATTAACCACGAATTTTCATGAATTAATTTTTTAAGAACACGAATCACGCAAATCTACACGAATGTCCGTGGCTGAGCGTTTTTTCTTTTTAACGTTAATGCCCATTAATTAGCCGTATAATTATTCGTTAATGAAATGAAAGGTGTCTCTGGGCCAAGACAAATAATTAATGGTTAATTGTATTTTAGGTGAAAATGGCCTC
>JAEEGL012961094.1_pt1 | contig 22972 bp, 21 predicted proteins | sample 9134231 | NCBI WGS metagenome assembly JAEEGL01 (sample SAMN16246548, study PRJNA631951) | gut metagenome | biome: gut microbiome; feature: rumen; material: fiber-attached | host: Bos | place: Iran: Karaj | collected 2018-10
AAAGGAATTGGACCTTACTGCCACCCTTGATGGGGCAGTAGCCTATAGCGATGCTGACTATGTGGTCATTGCGGCCCCCACGAACTATGATCCGCAGAAGAACTTCTTCGATACCCATCACATTGAGGATGTCATCGACTTGGTTCTGAGCGTGAATCCCGATGCCGTGATGGTCATCAAGAGCACCATTCCTGTGGGCTATTGCCGCTCACTCTATGTCAAGTACGCCTTGAAATTCTTGACAGATCCTGCACTCAAGGGAAAGAAGTTCAACCTGCTCTTCTCGCCCGAGTTCCTACGCGAGAGCAAGGCGCTCTATGATAACCTCTATCCCTCGCGCATTATAGTGGGCTATCCCAAAATATTTCCCACAGACCGCAACAAGAAATGGGATGAGGAGAATGCCGCCATCACTGCCATTGGTAATCCCGAGGTAGAAGAAAAGGCCAAGACCTTTGCTTCTCTGCTTCAGCAGGGTGCGATAAAGGAAAATATCGACACCTTGTTCATGGGAATGACTGAGGCAGAGGCTGTAAAACTCTTCGCTAATACCTATCTGGCTCTTCGTGTCAGCTACTTCAACGAGCTCGATACCTATGCCGAGGTCAAGGGCCTCGATTCCCAGGCCATCATCTCTGGTGTAGGTCTCGACCCTCGCATCGGCACCCACTATAACAACCCATCGTTTGGCTATGGCGGCTACTGCCTTCCCAAGGACACCAAGCAGCTCCTGGCCAACTATTCTGATGTGCCCCAGAACATGATGACCGCCATTGTCGAGAGCAACCGCACCCGTAAGGACTTCATTGCCGACGAAGTCCTTCGCATGGCCGGCTATTACGAAGCCAGCAGCCAGTGGGATGCCCATCGCGAGCAGAAGTGCGTCATTGGCGTTTACCGCCTCACTATGAAGAGTAACTCAGATAACTTCCGCCAGAGCGCCATTCAGGGCATCATGAAGCGCATCAAGGCCAAGGGTGCCGAGGTCATCATCTACGAACCAACGATACCTGATGGTGAGTCCTTCTTCGGCTCTCAGGTCATCAACGACCTCCAGAAGTTCAAGACCCAAAGTAAGGCCATCATCGCTAATCGTTATGATGCTTGCTTGGACGATGTTGCTGATAAGGTATATACAAGAGATATCTTCAAGAGGGACTAAAGACTTTTTGTGATATGAATCATGATAAGATTCTCGAGCAATTTCACTACTTTAATATCCAGGCAGATATTGATTCCGTATTTGGTAATTGGGCTGTCTCTTCAGATGGTGATGTGGTGAATTGCCTCTATCCTTACGCTATACTTGCAATTCATTTTAAGGATGAAGATTGGCTGAAGAAAATGAAAACAAAAGTATGGTTCAGACCAGAATGTGAAGCATCCCTATTTCAAGCTTTGGAAAGAGCAAAAGTTATAATACAATAGAAAGTAGATGCGATTATAAATTATTATGAGCATGAATATATTGGTTACTGGCGCAAACGGACAACTCGGCAATGAAATGCGCATTGTGAGTAAGAGGTCGCAAAATAATTATATTTTTACGGATGTCGTGGAGATAGAAGGCCTAGAAACTACGATACTTGACATTACAAACATTGATGCCATCCGAAAGATGGTGTCTGATAATGACGTGAAGGTCATTGTTAACTGTGCTGCATGGACTAATGTGGATGGGGCAGAAGATTCCGAGAAATACGATTTGGTAGAGAAGCTGAACGCAACGGCTCCTGAAAATTTGGCTATAGCCATGAAGGAGGTTAATGGCCTGCTAATTCATATTAGTACGGACTATGTATTTGGAGGTGATCCATATAACACTCCTTGTAAAGAAGACCAAAAGGGAACACCGACAGGTGTTTATGGGCTTACCAAGCTACACGGAGAACAGAATATTCAGAAGAGTGGTGTAGATTATCTCATTTTTCGTACAGCTTGGTTATATTCTGAATTTGGAAAGAACTTCGTAAAGACCATGTTAAATCTGACTACTACAAAGCCTCAGTTGAAGGTTGTCTTTGATCAAGTAGGTACACCAACTTACGCATACGACTTGGCAGATGCTATCTATGATATTATTGAGAACAGGAAGTATGAGGGCAATACGGGCGTCTATCACTATAGTAACGAAGGTGTGTGTTCCTGGTTCGATTTTGCCAAACTCATAGCTGAGAATGCCGGGAATAAAGATTGTGATATTCAACCTTGCCATTCGGAAGAATTTCCATCTCCAGTAAAACGGCCAGCTTATTCAGTTCTCGATAAGACCAAGGTTAAGGATGTGTTTGGCGTTTCTGTACCCTATTGGACAGATTCTCTAAAAAAATGTATGGATAATATGAAGAAAGCATAAGAGTATGGAAATAATAAAGACAAGCATTGATGGTGTGCTCATTATAGAGCCAAAAGTCTTTGGTGATAAAAGGGGATATTTTTTTGAGAGTTTTTCTCAGCGTGAGTTTGATGAGAAGGTTGCACCTATATTGGGGCATACTATTAATTTCGTACAGGACAACGAATCGATGTCCTCTTATGGCGTGATGCGGGGCTTGCACTTCCAAAGACCACCATTCACACAAAGCAAACTGGTTCGTTGTGTAAAAGGTTCAGTGCTTGACGTAGCAGTAGATATCCGAAAGGGTAGTCCTACTTATGGACAACATGTGGCAGTAGAGCTGACTGAGGATAACCATCGTCAGTTTTTTGTGCCTCGTGGCTTTGCTCACGGCTTTGCCGTTCTGAGTGAGATTGCAGTATTCCAGTATAAGTGTGATGAATTCTATCATCCTGAAGCTGATGGCGGTATCAGCATCATAGATGATTCTCTTGGTATAGATTGGAAAATACCCACAGATAAAGCATTGTTGAGTGACAAAGACACTAAGCATGCCTTACTTAAAGATTTTGATAGTCCATTTGATTTAGAAATTGATCTTTACAAACGATGAGGAAAACAATCGTAATAAGTGGAGGAGCAGGTTTTATTGGAAGTCACGTTGTTCGTTTATTTGTGAACAAATATTCGGATTATAAGATAATCAATCTGGATAAGTTAACTTATGCCGGCAACCTGGCAAATCTAAAAGATATTGAGGACAAACCAAACTACGAGTTTGTGAAGATGGACATCTGTGACTTTGACGGTGTGTTGAAGTTGATTCAGGAAGAAAAGGTGGATGGCATCATTCACTTGGCTGCTGAGAGCCATGTAGACCGTTCTATTAAAGACCCCTTCACTTTTGCCAAGACCAACGTTATGGGTACTTTGAGCCTTTTGCAGGCTGCAAAACTGTATTGGGAGAACCTGCCCGAGAAGTACGAAGGCAAACGTTTCTATCATATTTCTACTGATGAGGTGTATGGTGCATTGGAGTTGACACACCCAGAGGGTATTGAGCCTCCTTTCACCACTACCGCTTCTTCTGCTGAGCATCACTTGGCTTATGGCGACAAGTTCTTTTTGGAAACTACGAAGTACAATCCCCACTCACCATATTCAGCAGCTAAGGCTTCATCGGATCACTTCGTTCGCGCTTATCACGATACATACGGAATGCCTGTCGTTGTGACCAATTGTTCCAACAACTATGGCCCTTATCAGTTCCCTGAGAAATTGATACCATTATTCATTAATAACATTCGTAATCGTAAACCACTCCCCGTATATGGCAAGGGCGAGAATGTCCGCGATTGGCTCTATGTTGAGGATCATGCACGTGCAATCGACTTAATTTTCCATGATGGGAAAATCGCAGATACATATAACATCGGTGGTTTCAACGAGTGGAAGAATATCGATATTATCAAGGTACTTATCAATACCGTTGACCGTCTATTAGGCCGTCCCGAAGGTGCAGACATGGATTTGATTACATACGTTACTGATAGAGCCGGTCATGATTTGCGTTATGCTATTGATAGCACCAAACTTCAGAAGGAACTTGGCTGGGAACCAAGCCTTCAGTTTGAGGAAGGTATTGAGAAGACCGTGAAATGGTATCTTGATAATCAGGAATGGCTTGATAATGTAACCAGTGGTGATTATCAAAAATACTACGAATCGCAATATAAAAATAGATAAATTTATGAAAGGAATAGTTTTAGCGGGTGGTAGTGGAACGCGTTTGTATCCTATTACTAAAGGTATCAGCAAACAGCTGATTCCCATATTTGACAAACCAATGATATACTATCCAATATCAGTATTGATGTTGGCTGGTATTAGGGATATTCTCATTATCTCTACACCATTTGATTTGCCTAGTTTTAAACGCCTGCTTGGTGATGGCTCAGACTATGGTGTTCACTTTGAATATGCAGAACAACCTTCGCCAGATGGCCTTGCACAAGCTTTTCTTATTGGCGATAAGTTTATCGGTAATGACTCTGCTTGCCTTGTTCTTGGGGATAACATCTTCAATGGTAATGGCTTCACAAAACTCTTAAAGGCTGCTGTAGAGGATGCAGAACATAACAATAAAGCAACAGTTTTCGGCTACTGGGTATCAGATCCTGAGCGCTATGGCGTTGCTGAGTTTGATAAGGAAGGTAATTGCCTTTCTATAGAAGAAAAGCCCAAGAATCCTAAAAGCAACTATGCTGTGGTGGGTCTTTATTTCTATCCCAATAAAGTGGTAGAGGTAGCTAAGAATATTAAGCCGTCAGCCCGTGGCGAATTGGAGATTACAACTGTTAACCAGGAGTTTCTGAAAGAAGGAAACCTGAAGGTTCAGACTCTTGGCCGTGGTTTCGCATGGTTGGATACTGGTACTCATGACTCTTTGGCAGAAGCTTCAACCTATATTGAGGTAATAGAAAAGCGTCAAGGTCTAAAAGTTGCTTGCCTGGAAGGCATAGCATATCGAAAAGGTTGGATCTCTGAGACAAAACTCCGTGAGTTAGCTCAACCCATGTTGAAGAACCAATATGGCCAGTATTTGCTTAATGTTATAGACGAAATTGGGAGGACAGGAAATCCAAATTTGGGTTAATAAACTACGGAGATATAAATAAACACATTGTATGGAACAAATAGTAAAACACTCGGAAAGAAATTCAAATATTGAGATGTTGAGACTTTTGCTGATGCTATTTATTTGCTATTGGCATTTTGTTATATATGGTTTGGGATTTCATGATTTAGGAAAAGCCAATTACGATTATAATACAGCGGTTACAACGTTTTGGTGTTCTTTATTTGTGCCTGCAGTGAATTGTTTCGTATTTATCTCAGGTTGGTACGGGATGAGGTTTAAAATAAAGAAATTTACCACTCTAGCAATCTTTGGGTTCCTTTGCTTTATCGTTTGCGAAATCATAAAGTATGCTGCTGGTAAGCCAGTGGGGGGGGTAATTTTTCATTTATTTCCTATTTCCTGCTACAATTGGTGGTTCTTTACAGCATATATGCAATTGTTCCTGATAGCTCCTTTTATAGAGTATGGAATAGAAAAGATTGGTACAAAGAATTTTAGATTCATAATCATTGCGCTTACCGTAATTAATATACTCAATCTTACATCTCAAACACATAACCATACTCTTACTCTATATGGTGTTTTATATATTTACATGTTAGCGAGATATATGCGTACCGTTGATTTCAAGATGTGGAGGCCTGGAATAGTATTTCTAATGTCATTTATGGCATTGTGGGGCCTTACCTACTTTACAAGCCTCATACCAGGAGAAGGAAAAAGAATTTCGATTAAATTATTAGAGTTTTATAATAACCCTTTTACTATTATAATGGCTGTTAGCCTTTTCTATATAATCAAGTCTATCAAGCCCTATTGTAATAAGACTATTAATAAATGGTTAAAACCCATACTCACCATCTATTTAATAGAAGAGGGTACTAATGGTATTTTCTATGAAGTAGAGGGATGTTTGTTTCGTGAGAATGTCTTTGTTGGCATCTTGAGTATTTCTGTTATTGCCATTGTGATCATCGTTCTAGGACACCCATTGTTAAAGATTTCTTCCGCTATTTCTGGAAAAATGCCAGGATTAAACAAATAAATACGCAATTACGATATATGCCCGTAATATCACAAAATTCTATAATTATTAAAATCTACACAATTATTGCGATACTGTCCCCTCTTTTAGAGATGTATGGAATAACGGAATCGCTACATACTTTTACGTGGAGATTGTTCTTCGTTATACTATTTATAGTAATACATCTCTTTTTGTTATTTACAAGATGGCATAAATACAACAAGACGTCCAATATCTTTTTACCTTTTGTTATATTGATCTGTTTTGCATTTTTCTGTAACTCAGTAATGTATCCTGGCGAATACTCTCTACGTTTCATTAGATTTCTCTTGTTGGTTTATTTTTCAATATATTTAGGGCAGTATTATTTTGATGGCAAATTCGGCTTCAAACTTTATAAGTATATTGTATGGATAGCGACAGCTGTATTACTTACACAGGTTGTAATGTCCCTTATGGGCCAATCATTCAATGGTCAAATACCTGGCCTCCCTTTGAGATCTCATTACCATCTAGAAGCAGATTTTTCCTTGCGTTATTTTTCTATTTTTGAGGAACCTGGTTATTATGGAATGTTTGTAATACCATATTTATGTATTAGGTTTAGTCAGAATATTATTAATTACATTGAATTCTTATTTATTGCTATAGCATTATTATTGTCCACATCTACGTCAAATATTGCCGTATTAGGTTTTATAATTATGGTTTTTATTCTGTTTATCAAACCAACAAATATGAGTGTTAGGAAAAGGATAATCATTAAGGGCTCTATAATTATAATATCTTTATTAGCAGTCTTTATTTTCCTTCAGTCTGATCAGGCTCAATTTGTGATGAACAGATTAGAGGCTGGTGATTCTGCTGAGTCAAGATTAGAAGGATATAACGATTACGATGGAAGAAGAACCGTAGATAGTGTTTTTCAATTTTTCTTTGGCAATTCATTAGAAAATTATCCTATTAGTGGGTATGCCACATTATTCATATGTTTTGGCCTTATTGGAGGAGTTGTCTATTTGTTTTCTATATTGTTGCTATTTATAAAAACGAGTTTAACAGGGAAATTGATTCTTCTCTCATTCCTATTTGTTAATTTAGGTAACGTAGAGTTTTTGGGAAATGCTTCTTCAATGCTCATAGTATTCCCATACACCTATTGGTTTATTAAAAATAAGTATTTGTTCGATAATAATAAGAAATGTACTCCGGTGTTGTCAAAAAAATAGGGATTTCTGTTTTTGCTAATATTTTTGGTTTAACAGCTTCTCTTATTGTAGCATTTGTTGTTCCTAAAATATTAGGTAACAAGGTTGACCAATTTGGTTATTTCCAATTGTTCTTGCTATACGAGAGCTTTGTTGGATTTTTCCATTTTGGAATACTGGACGGTTTATATTTGCGCGATGGAGGGAAGGACTATGACGAGCTGCCAAAATCCGTATATGCAGGTCAGTTTTGGTCTTTAGTGTCCTTCGAGTTATTAATCGCTATTTGTATTCTGGCTTTTGGCACTTTCTCTAGTTCTACTGAGTACCGTTTTATTCTCGCATGTATAGGTATAAGCGTCTTTATTTACATACCTGCCAATATGTTGCAGTTTGTATTGCAGGCAACAAATAGGATAAGAGAAGCATCTATCTCAATAATTATTAACCATGCAATATTTGTATTATTGATATTTGGAGGTTATATATTAAAAGAGCCATCCTTTGAGTATTTTGTTATTAGTTATTTGATAAGTAAAGTTGGTCTCTTGATATCTGTTGTTTACTTTTGTGTTGATATAGTAAAGTCGAAACCAAGTTCATTAATCAAGGGCGTTCATATTTGTATAGATGATTTTAAGATTGGCTATAATCTTCTTATTGCAAATGTTATTGGATTGTTAATCAATGGCATTGTACGATTGGAGATACAGGACAATTGGGATATATCGACCTTCGGCATAGTTTCTTTTTCACTCAATATCGCCAATATGGTATTGGTAATGATAAATGCTGTTTCTGTTGTTTTCTTCCCAATGTTTAGGAGAATATCTGAGGAGAGAAGAATAAAATATTTTAGAATGATAGAGGATTCATTATTGGTCTTATTATTTTTCTTTTTAATATTTTATTATCCAATCTATATTGTTTTAGATGCTTGGCTGCCTGTTTATTCTGAGAGCTTCAGATATGCTGCTATCCTGTTTCCAATGTGCATTTTTGCTTCAAAAACAAATTTGTTACTGACAACATATATGAAAGTCTATAGAATGGAAAAGCAGATTAAAACATTAAATATATATACTCTCATTTTTTCTGTTATTACATCGGCCTTTTCGATTTATATATTGAACAGCATAACATTGGCTGTCTTTACTATCCTATTAAGCCAAGTCTTTAGATGTTATGCTTCTGAGTATGTACTGCATCATAATCTTTCGCTTGGATCTTATCGTAATGTAATGATAGAATTCTTTATGGCCTCACTTTTTATCTGGGCAAATTGGTTTGTGTGTGGTTGGGTTGGTTTTCTGATATTTCTTATTGGTTTTACCATTGTTGTCTGTATTCAAAAAGATCAAATATTTCAATTCTATACAATTTATAAACAAATTAAGCATAATTAATAAATAAATAGTTTACACCAATGAAAAAGAAAGCAAGAGTTATTGCATTTTATTTACCTCAGTTTCATCCAATACCAGAGAATGATAAATGGTGGGGTAAAGGATTTACAGAATGGACAAATGTTGCAAAAGCAAAACCTTTGTTTAAGGGTCATTATCAACCCCATATTCCTACAGATTTGGGGTTTTATGACTTGAGACTTCCTGTTATTCGTGAACAGCAAGCTGAAATGGCTCGCGAGGCAGGCATAGAAGGTTTTTGCTATTGGCATTATTGGATGGGTGGAGGTAGAATGCTTCTAGAAAGACCATTTAAGGAGGTATTAGATTCTGGGAAACCAGACTATCCTTTTTGTCTTGCATGGGCAAACGGTCCTTGGAGTAATAGGAGTTGGAGTGTTGGAAGTTTCATGAAAAAAGATTCAATCTTAATGGATCAGACTTATGGTCACGATGATTATATACAACATTTTAATTATGTATTAAAGGCCTTCAAAGACCCTAGGTATATAAAGGTTGATGGCAAGCCTTTATTTTACATACATGATCCCCTTTTGATGCCCGTTCAAGAGTTGAAAGATTTTATAGTAACATGGCGTAAGCTTGCAGAAGAAAACGGGTTAAAGGGTATTTATTTTGTGGGTAGAAGTTTGAATATTGCCTTTAGAGAGATCGGCAAATCTGGTGAAGGCAAACTCGTCTTGCCTAATAAGAATAATGCACATGATATGTATCAGTATACATTAGACTGTGGTTTTGACGCTGTTAATTCAAGAGGTTCTGCACGTGCAGCTTATGAATTAGGAAGTGCAGTAGGGGAGTTCACAAGAAAAATGTATTATAAGATATTCAAAGTTGGTTTGTTAAAAAAATATAAGCAAATCGATATTAATAAACATCTATATGTTGATGAAGATAAGTGGGAAAATGTGCATCCAACAATAATTCCATGTTATGATCGTTCTCCCCGTGAAGGGAAAATGGCAGTAATATATACTGACAGTACACCTGAAGTATTTGAAAAACAAATTATTGAAGCTTTGGATCTAATTAAAGATAAGCAAGATGAACATAAGATTCTTTTCTTGCAGTCATGGAATGAGTGGGCAGAAGGCAACCATATGGAGCCAGATATGAAATATGGACATGGTTATCTTGACGCATTGAAGAGAGCCATTGAATTATAGTATCAAATATTATTGTATTATGGCAGAAAAAGCAGTAATTCAGATTTCGAAGTATCCGTTTATCAATAAACTGGTTGATATACTTCCAGATAAGTATTACATAAAACTGAAATGGTATGGAAGAAGAATGCCATACCGACTTGATTTGAAGAACCCTAAGACATATAGTGAGAAACTTCAATGGATAAAATTGTACGATCATAACCCTTTGTACACTACTTTAGTAGATAAGTATAAAGTGAAAAACTATGTATCCCAAAAAATAGGTAATGATTATGTAATACCTTTATTGGGCGCCTGGGATAGAGTAGAGGATATAGATTGGGATAAGCTACCTGAACAGTTTGTAATAAAGGTCAATCATGATTGCGGAGGTCAAGTAATATGTAAAGAACGTTCTTTGCTCGATAGAAAGAAGTCTATAGAAAAACTGAAAAAGGCATTTGCAAGAAACTATTATTATGATAGTCGAGAATGGCCTTACAAGGATGTGGAACCAAAAGTTTTTGCTGAAGAATACATGGAGGATGAGTTTGGTGAATTACGTGATTACAAATTCTTTTGTTTTAACGGGAAGGTGAAAGCAATGTTTATTGCAACTGATCGTTCCAAGGATACAGAAACATGCTTTGATTTTTTCGATGCAGATTTTAACCATCTTCCTTTTACACAGGGGCATCCAAATGCGACAGTATGTCCTTCAAAGCCAAAAGGATTTGATAAGATGAAAGAACTTGCAGAAAAACTAAGCCAAGGGATTCCAGCTGTTCGAGTTGATTTCTATAATGTAAATGGTAAAATTTATTTTGGGGAATTTACTTTCTTCCATTTTGGAGGAATGGTCGAATTTCATCCAATAGAATGGGATTATACTTTTGGTAGTTGGATAAACTTACCAAATAAAACAGAATAATGAGAACTAAATATTTAATAAGACTCGACGATGCCTGCCCCACGATGAATCACGAAAAGTGGGAGAGGATGGAAATGCTACTTGATAAGTATGGCATTCAGCCCATGGTCGGTGTAATTCCTCATAATGAGGACTCCAAACAGATTATAGATTCTGAGGACAATGAATTCTGGAACAAGGTAAAAGTTTGGAAAGATAAAAACTGGGCAATAGCGTTACATGGATACAATCACGTGTATTCGACGAAAGAAGGCGGAATGAATCCTTTTTGGCATAAATCCGAGTTTGCAGGACATCCCTTAGAGATTCAAAAAGAGAAAATCAGAAATGGAGTTGCCATCATGCGTAATCATGGTATAAACCCCAAGTATTTCTTTGCTCCAAGTCATACTTTTGATGAGAATACCCTAATTGCCTTGAAAGAGGAGAGCGAAATCCGTATAATTAGTGATACGATTGCACTTAAGCCATATAAGAGGGACGGATTCGTATTTGTACCCCAACAATCTGGTCATCCTGTATCTTTTCCGTTTGGTGGTTATTTAACTATATGTTATCATCCTAACACAATGAATGACAAGGCATTCGCAGATTTTATTTCTTTTTTAAATAATAAAGCGACGGATGTTCTTTCATTTGATCAGTTGGATTTGGTAAATGTCGGTAAAAAAAGTGTATTAGACAAACTGTTGTCATTTATATACTTTGCAAAGCGTAAGTTCAAATGAATATTTTATTTGTTTTTCTAGATGATGACACCAATGGTGGAGCTGTAGGCATTCTGCGTCAGATAGCCGAATATTATTTATCAAGGCATGACACTATTCATATACTTTTCCTGACCAAGAAAAAATTCGGTCATTGGGATAATCTAATTTGTGATAAACTTCAATTATATTATAGTGACGGAATTATACAACTACTTAAGAATATTTATAAGATACATAATATAAGATTTGACTATTGTTTCTCTTCTATAGTTAAGTTTACTGGTATTATTGGTATATTTAAGCGAATAGGTGTTTTTCGGATAAAGACTCTTGTTGCAAGGGAATCAACATCTATTTTTAATCGATTCAATGGTTTTAAACTCTTCAAATACAAACTGTATTACAAGTTTGGATATAAGGCAGTGAATGTTTTAATATGTCAAACTACATTCATGAAGGAGCAGTTGTTGAAGAATTTACCTTGGTTAGAGAAATATACAAAGGTTATTGTTGTTCCAAATCCTGTAAATATACGGAGAATGAATGAAAAATCCAATTACGAGTTAGATGTTTCACCTTATTCACCTTATATTGTTACGGCAGGTAGGTTTATCATAGAGAAAGCATATGATATATTATTAGATTCTTTTTCTGAAATTGTCAAAATTAAACCAGACATTAAACTTGTATTTCTTGGTGATGGTACATTGCGAAACCAATTAGAATCGCAGATAGTTAGATTGAATCTAAAAGATAATGTCGCTTTGATAGGTCAAGTCGACAATGTCTATCCTTGGTTCAAAAAGGCAGAATTATGTGTTGTTTCTTCACGATTAGAGGGGTTCCCTAACGTTCTACTACAGATGATGTCACAAAACGATAGGGTTGTATCAACACTATGTGCTGGTGACATAGAAAAAATAGAAGGTTTGATAACATGTCCTATTGATGACTCAAAAGCTCTCGCAGAAGCAATGTTAAAATGTCTGGAATCAGATGTTGGTAATAGACGAGAATTATTTGACACAGAGTTGCAAAATAGGTCTATTTTTAATTTTATAAATAAGATAGAAAAATCAATCCAAAAATGAATATGGCATATAAAGATTTAAAATTTCCAAAAGACTCTTTGTTTTTGGTAACAGGAGGGGCAGGATTTATTGGCTCCAACCTTTGTGAGGCTATTCTTAACCTTGGTTATAAAGTGCGTTGCCTCGATGACCTGAGTACAGGTAAACAGGCAAATGTGGATATGTTCAAAGGCAACCCAAACTACGAGTTTATCAAAGGTGACATCAAAGACCTTGATACTTGTATGAAGGCCTGCGAAGGTGTTGATTATGTGATGAACGAAGCAGCCTGGGGTAGTGTCCCCCGCTCGATTGAGATGCCTTTATTTTATTGCGCCAACAACATCCAGGGCACTCTGAACATGATGGAAGCAGCACGTCAGAAGGGAGTTAAAACCTTTGTGTATGCCTCTTCCAGCTCTGTCTATGGAGATGAAGCACATCTTCCCAAGCAGGAAGGTGTAGAGGGTAACTTGCTTTCACCTTATGCTCTTACCAAGCGTGCTGATGAGGAATGGGCAAAGCAGTATACCAAGCACTATGGCCTTAAGACCATTGGCCTTCGTTACTTCAACGTGTTTGGCCGTCGTCAAGATCCGAATGGCGCTTATGCAGCTGTGATACCTAAGTTCATCAAGATGTTGATTAATGACGAACAACCCACCATCAATGGTGACGGCAAACAGAGTCGTGACTTTACTTACATTGAGAATGTAATTGAAGCAAACCTGAAAGCTTGTTTGGCTCCTGATGAGGCCAGCGGTGAAGCCTTCAATGTGGCATACGGTGGTCGTGAATATCTGATTGATATTTATTATGATCTGACCAAGGCTTTGGGCAAGAACATAGAGCCTCACTTTGGTCCAGACCGTCCTGGAGATATTAAGCATTCTAATGCAGATATTAGTAAGGCGAAGCGTATGTTGGGTTATGACCCTCAATATGACTTCGCTCGTGGATTGAATGAAGCCATAGAATGGTATAAAGCGAATCTTTGATTCTGGTTTCAGGTTTCAGGATTCAGGTTTAAAAAAAGAAAATAATTTTAAAAGTATATAACAATGAAGGATACAAAGATTTGTGTAATCGGACTCGGTTACGTTGGCCTGCCCTTGGCACGCCTGTTTTCAACAAAGTACCCCACTGTGGGGTTTGACATGAACCAGAAGCGTTGTGACGCGCTGATGGCTGGTCACGATGCTACTCTGGAAGTAGCTGATGACATCCTGCAGGATGCTATCAAGAATCATGGATTCATCTGCACCAGCGACATCGAAAAGATTAAGGACTGCAACTTCTACATTGTAGCTGTTCCTACACCTGTAGATGCTGATAACAATCCTGACCTGACTCCTCTGGTAGGTGCTAGCACCACTGTTGGTAAGGTAATCAGCAAAGGTGACGTTGTGGTTTATGAATCCACCGTTTATCCTGGTGTTACCGAAGACGAGTGCATTCCTGTTGTGGAAAAAATATCTGGCATGAAGATGAATGTTGACTTCTATGGTGGTTATTCTCCCGAGCGTATCAACCCGGGTGACAAGCAGCATACTGTGGAGCACATCAAGAAAGTAACCTCTGGTTCTACTCCTGAGATTGGTAAGTATATCAACGAAGTATATTCTTCAGTGATTACTGCTGGTACCCACCTTGCCCCCACCATCAAGGTTGCTGAAGCTGCTAAGGTTATTGAGAACAGCCAGCGTGATATCAACATCGCTTTCGTAAACGAACTCTCCAAGATCTTCAACAAGATGGGTATTGACACCCTTGATGTGTTGGAAGCTGCTGGCACCAAATGGAACTTCTTGCCTTTCCGTCCTGGTCTAGTAGGTGGTCACTGCATTGGTGTTGACCCGTATTATCTTGCTCAGTGTGCTCAGCGTCATGGATACAATCCTGAGATTATCCTTGCCGGCCGTCGTATGAATGACGGTATGGGTGAGTACGTGGCTACTGAGACCATTAAGCTGATGTTGAAGAAAGGCATCCAGGTACTCAACTCTAACATTATTATTCTTGGTTTCACCTTCAAAGAGAATTGCCCTGATGTACGTAACACAAAGGTCATTGACATTTACAAGGCATTGAAAGAGTACAACCTCAATATCACTGTCTATGATCCTTGGGCTAATCCGGCTATTGTGGAGCATGAGTATGGTATCAAGGTGGTGAACGAACTGCCGAAGGAGAAGTTTGATGCTGCTATTGCTGCTGTGGCTCACAAGAAGTTTGACGGTATGGATGTGCCTGCTCTCTTGAAGGAGAAACATGTTATCTTTGATGTGAAGTGTACTCTGGATAGAAGTATTGTTGACGGTAGATTATAATATCAATTATACCGAATAGGTGGGAAAATTCTTTTATTCCACTTATTCGGTTCTTTTTCACAATGAAAAAATATCGCGATATACTTCGGTTTGGGGCATCTCTTTTGTTTAGCTGGCTTTATATTCCTCATTTGTTTTTCTATGGCAGGGGGGTAAAAAGTGACGTCCATAGGATTAAGAAACAAATCAGTATCAGTTTGCCAGATGGTCTTGCATTTCTATATCTTCTCCATAACAATCGTTTCTATAGGTCTCTCTTCTATTATAGAATAGGACCAGTATTTGCAATGCTAATAGGATGGTGGAGACCAGGAGACAAATATTTTTTAATATCATATACCACAAGAATTGGCGAGGGGGTACTAATTGCTCATCCATATTCTACTATAATTAATGCGGATAGTATTGGTAAAAACTTTTCCTGTATTCACTGTACTACCATTGGTGCAAAGCCAAATGGACGACAATAGGGGACAACGTTAGTTGTGGTGCAAATGTTACCATAATAGGGCCTATTCATATTGGTAATAATGTCACTATTGGAGCTGGTAGCGTTATAGTTAAAGATATCCCTTCAAATTGCGTGGTTGTTGGTAATCCTGCTAGGATCATAAAATCATTAGAATAATAATCATAATCCGTTTGTGATTATAACTATGTTTTTCTAAGAATGGTAAAAATAAAGTGTATTTATATTGCGGTTTTATTGTTAATCATTAGTTCATGCCGTGGTAAAGCTGTAGTAAAAGCGGGGGATCATCCAATTGCTGTTGGTTCTGTTTCTGCTGAAGTGTTAGGCAAGATTGAACGAGATGCAATTATTGTAAGTGATACCGTAGATTTAAAGAATAGAGTTTGCTATATTCCGCAAGGCATAACTTTGGTATTTAATAAGGGCATTATCAAAAATGGCACTCTAATTGGTAATAAAACAAAGATAAAAAATAGAAGTGCTTGTTTTCAACATGTGCGTATTTCTGGTACGTGGAATGTTCCTGTCATCAATACCGATTTGTTTACTGATTTAAGCTACAATAATGCTTTGAAGGACGTAATTGCATTGAGTTCTCCTAAAATAAAAAATAAAATTACAATTGGCAACGGTAATTATTATGTGACAGCATATAAGGACGGAGAGGCCTGTTTAAAAATCAACAGCAATACGGAATTGGTTGTTAATGGTAATATTTTACTTATCCCTAACGACTTAAAAAAATGCCATATAATCAATGTTTCTGGTAATAATATTAAAATATCAGGTAATGGGATGATTAAAGGCGACAAGCATACTCACACTGGTAAATCTGGAGAATGGGGTATGGGCATAAATTTAAGTAAAGCACATCACATTAAATTATATGGGTTGAACATTAGTGATTGCTGGGGAGATTGCATTTATGTTGGCAATGAGTCTACTGACATTGAAATTTGTAATTGCAAATTAGATAATGGGCGTAGACAAGGGATTTCAATTACATCCGCGGATACTGTTTATATAAAAGATTGTGTTATATCTAATGTCTATGGTACAGCGCCAGAGTATGCTATTGACATAGAGCCGAATAAGGGTCAAACAGTTAGTAATGTACGGATAAAAGGGGTAACAGTAAACAATTGTATAGGAGGTATTTATCTTTGTGGTGTCGCTTCCAATGCGGAAATAGAGAACGTTATTATTCGTCATTGTAAGATAATAGGTGTATCTAAAACTCCGATAATGCTACAGAAATGCAACAATACATTAGTGGAAAATATTCATTTTGAACGATGTAGTGGTTTAGAACCTATAGTTAAAGAAATGGCGGCACATAGTATTGTAAGAAAGATTAGTGTTAACTAATAAAAGTTTGTAAAAGGTGAAAAAACTATTTATTATAGTAAATGTTGACTGGTTTTTCCTGTCACATAGAAAGGACATTGCATTAGCTGCCCAGAAGGCAGGATGGGATGTAACCATCGTGACCGCTGATACAGGTAAATTGAAAGATATTGAATCAATAGGTCTTAAAACTATTAATCTGCCCATGTCTCGATCTGGGATGAATATCAAGGAGGAACTGGGTACCTTGCGCTTCTTGCGAAATCTATACAAGGAAGAAAAACCGGACGTGGTTCATCATGTGGGTATGAAAACCATCCTCTGGGGAACGTTGGCTGCAAAGTTTGCCAAGGTGAAAGGCGTAGTAAATGCCGTGAGTGGTCTTGGTGGTTTCTTTGCGGAGGAAAACAAGTCTATGTTGGCCAAGGTAATGCCGAGGGTACTGAAATTTTCCCATCATAGAAAGAATTTGCGGGTGATATTCCAGAACCAAGAAGACCGTGCCATGTATGTGAAGAAAGGTATTATAGATGATAGTCAGGCAAAGTTTATCAAAGGATCTGGAGTAAACCTACAAGAGTTCTGCTATACACCAGAACCTACAGGAGGTAAGGTGAGGATTATCTTGACAGCCAGAATGATTGTTGAGAAAGGTGTATTCCTTTTGACAGAAGCAGCAGAGAAGCTTCGTAAGGAATACGAGGATAGGGCAGAGTTCTGGTTAGTAGGTGGTATTGATGATCATCCAGGTGCTATCACTAAGGAACAGTTGGATGCGGCATGTGATGGTAAATACATTAAGTGGTTAGGGTATAGAACTGATGTGAAGGAACTGCTTCAGCAAAGTCATATTGTGGCATTTCCCTCATATTACATGGAAGGATTGCCGAAGTCGTTGATTGAGGCATGTGCTATTGGCAGACCAATCATTACTACGCAATCTATTGGTTGTAAAGATACTGTTGACGATGGAGTAAATGGTTTCCTGATTGCGCCAAAGGAAGTAGAACCATTGGTTGAAAAGCTCAGGCTATTGATAGATGATGCTACACTAAGGCAGAAAATGGGTAAAGCGGCCAGAGAGAAAGCGGAAAAGGATTTCTCGCTAGATGTAGTGATAGAAAAGCATTTAAGTATATATCAAGAATTAGTGAATTAAGGAATTACAATGAAGATACTGATAACTGGTGTTCATGGATTCGTGGGCTCGAACTTAGTAAAGGCTCTATCAAAAGAGAATGTTATTTATGGTTTGGATATCATCAGTCCTGCAAAGGAAGGCGTTAATCACACCTTTTCTTGGGATTATCTTGATAAAGAAGATGGCGTTCCTGAAGTAGATGCCATTATTCATCTTGCAGGAAAGGCACATGACACAAAGAACAAGAGTGCAGCAAATGTGTATTTTAAGGTGAATACTGAACTAACTAAAAAGATATATGATTATTATCTGAAGTCAAATGCAAAGAAGTTTATTTTCTTTAGTTCGGTAAAGGCTGCTGCTGACAGAGTCGAGGGTGAATACGTAGATGAAAATGTTGTGCCGGCACCTGTTGGTCCTTATGGTGAATCCAAAATCGCAGCAGAAGAGTATATCAGGTCAAAAGAAGATGAACGGATTAAGCTTGGTAAAGAGACCTATATCTTGCGCCCATGTATGATTCATGGCCCAGGAAACAAAGGAAATTTAAATCTTCTTTATGGTGTTGTGAAGAAAGGCATACCCTGGCCTCTGGGCGCTTTTGAAAATAAGCGTACCTTTACATCGATAGAAAACCTTTGTTTTATTATCAAAGGGCTCTTAGACCAGAATGTTGAGTCTGGTGTCTATAATATCAATGACGATGAAGCAGTTTCTACTAATGAACTGATAGAGATTATTTGTGAGTCTTTGGGTAAAAAGGCGCATATTTGGCGTATTCCTCGCGGATTGATGGAAGGAGTGGCCAAGATGGGTGGAGCACTGCACTTGCCTTTGAACCCTGAGCGTTTGCAAAAGTTGACAGAGAATTATGTCAGTTCAAATGCAAAAATCAAGAATGCGTTAGGTGTTGATAAATTACCAGTGGATGCCCGAAAAGGTTTGCTCGAAACTCTAAAAAGCTTTCGATAATAACAAATCATGAAGTTGGACTATAACCAACAAGCGTTCTTTGCCTTGTTGAGAGCCGGGCTATGGGAAAAGGACGTCCGCCTTTCACATTTAAAGAATGTGGACTTCAACGAAGTCTATCGGTTTGCAGGTGAACAGTCTATAGTTGGCTTGATTGCTGCGGGTATAGAGCATGTGGTTGATGTGAAAATACCCCAAAGCACTGCTCTGACTTTTGTCGGAGATACATTACAATTAGAGCAACGAAACCAGACTATGAATCAGTTTATAGCTAAGCTGGTAGAAAGACTAAAGAAAGAAGACATCTTAACATTATTGGTCAAGGGCCAGGGAATAGCGCAATGCTATAAACGACCTTTATGGAGAACAAGTGGTGATGTGGATCTATTCCTTGATGATGCAAATTATCAGAAGGCTGCAAAAATGCTTCCTGCTTTTGCCTCTTATATGGAAGAGGAAGATAAAGCTGTACGCCATCTTGCAACGACCATAGGTGGGTTTGTGGTGGAATTGCATGGAACGTTATGCAGCCAAAAGCGAAAGAGTGTGGATAATGGGGTGATAGCAGTCCAAAAAGATACTTTTGAGAACCAAAGATTTAGGATATGGCATAACAATAGTACCGATGTTCTTCTTCCATGTGCAAATAATGATGTGATATTCGTGTTCGCTCATATCTATCAGCACTTCTTTGGAGAAGGAATCGGTTTACGACAGATTTGTGATTGGTGCAGGCTGCTGTGGACATTTAAAGATGAAATTGATAGGCCATTACTTGAATCAAGGCTTAATAGGATGCACCTGTTGGATAAATGGTGTGCATTTGCTGCTTTGGCTGTTGATTATCTTGGAATGCCTGTTGAGTCAATGCCGTTATATAATCCTTCTAAGAAATGGAAGAAAAAGGCTGATGGGATTATTGCACTAATTCTGGAGTCTGGAAATTTCGGCCATGCTGTTGATAAGAGTTATAAACACAAATATCCAACGATTATCCGTGCTATAGTTGCAGCCTGTCATCATACTGCTGTGGCTTTCAGGCATTTCCTATTTTTCCCGTATGACTCTTTCCTCGGTTGGAAGAGGCAGATGTATATAGGTGTTATGGCTAATTTGAAGAGGAAATAAGATTTTTCTTTAAACGAAGACATAGAAAGCGTGACACAGAGGCATTCTCGTCACAATATAGGATATTTGGAGTATGAGTTTTTGGAAGAAACTTTTAAATTGGTACTTCAATAAGAAATCACTACCTTATTGGTGCTTGTTTCTTATAGATGGTGTGATAGTCCTATTCTCGGGATTATTCACTTATTGGATGTTCAACAGAACAATGGAGATGTTTACACATCGTATAGATGTGTTGTTTACATCGCTTTTTTTCGTTGTTATTGGTTGGATAGGGGCTCGTGTGTTCCGTACCTATTTTGGTTTGGTGAGGTATTCATCATTTGTAGATTTGCTGAGGGTTGCATATGCTAATGTGCTTTCTGCTATAATAACTATTATTTTATCACTGGCATTTGAACATTGGGATGTGAAAGCTTTATCAGCTTTTAATCAGACAGAGATAGCTGTTACCTTTGGTCTCGCAATGCTATTGATGTGGGGAATTAGAATAGTTGTGAAAAATCTTAATGATGTTACCAAGGCTGAAAATAATGCAATGAGGGTGCTGATATATGGCGCTTTGACTGGTGGAATTGGACTTGCTAAGAATATTAGGTCGCAGAATCCTGTTCAGTTTAGGTTATGTGGTTTTATCTCTCATGACAGCAGGGTCAAACACATGATGCTGATGGGGGAGAAAGTTTATAATGTGGAGGATGACTTAGCAGAAATCATAAAAAAAGAGAAGATAGATGCTGTACTTGTTTCTCCATTGAGACTTGCTGATTTTAGAGACAACCAGGAACTGCAAGACTTGCTTATTAAGGCAGGTGTGATAATCTTCATGGCCCATCAAGCAAAAGAGGCCAACCTGAAAAATGGAGAGTTGACCGATGAAGATTTTACAGGGATGCAGCTGAAGGAGGTTTCCGTTGAAGACTTGCTCCCTCGTCAGGAGATAAAGGTGGATATGGATTCTGTAGGGGCGATGCTTGCAGGCAAGCGAGTGCTGATAACGGGCTCGGCTGGTAGCATCGGTTCGGAGATGGTACGCCAAATTGCCGTATATAAACCTGCAAAGATGATGCTTATTGATCAGGCGGAAACGCCACAACATGATATTCTGCTGATGATGAGTAAGGATTATCCTGGGATTGATGCGGAAATCGTGGTGACAAGTATTAGTAGGGCGACCAGAATGGAGGAAATCTTCAGTAGCTTCAAGCCTGATTATGTATTCCATGCTGCAGCCTATAAACATGTTCCGATGATGGAGCCTAATCCCAGTGAGGCTGTGATGAATAACATCTATGGTACGAAGGTAATAGCCGACTTGTCTGTAAAATATGGTGTGAAGAAGTTCGTGATGGTTTCTACGGATAAGGCGGTAAATCCGACCAATGTGATGGGTTGCTCGAAGCGTATCTGTGAGATATATGTTCAGAGCTTGAATAATACACAGGATAAATGCCAGTTTGTGACTACTCGATTTGGAAATGTTCTTGGTTCAAACGGTAGTGTTATACCATTGTTCCGAGAGCAGATTAAGAATGGTGGACCTGTTACTGTTACAGATGAGAGGATTGTTCGATTCTTCATGTTGATACCTGAGGCATGTAAATTGGTATTGGAAGCAGGTACTAAGGGTAATGGAGGTGAGATATTTGTCTTCGACATGGGAAAGCCGGTGAAGATTATCGACCTTGCTAAACGTATGATTGCATTGTCTGGTGCGAAGAACGTAGAAATAGAGATTATTGGCTTGCGCGATGGTGAGAAGCTTTATGAAGAGGTCTTGAACGAACTTGAAGGAACTAAGCCTTCATTTCATGAGAAGATTAGGATCGCAACTGTACGGGAGTATGATTATTTTACAGTAAATAAGGATATTGAGGAGTTAGTGGATATCTCTAAGCATTTCGATAATATGGCAACTGTCAAGAAGATGAAAGAGATAGTGCCGGAATATAAGAGTAATAATTCTGTATACGAAAAACTTGACGTAAATTGAAAGAATAAATTATTATGATGTTATCTTATTTTGTAATAGCTGTCATATTGCTTATTGTGGAATTGGTATATTTCCGCATAGCAGATAAATGTAATATCATCGATAAGCCAAATGAACGGAGTTCGCACTCAACAATAGTATTACGCGGTGGTGGTATCATTTTTACTTTCTCAATGATTGCGTGGGCAGTTTTGATGGTAGCGCAAGGGAATGACATCATGCCATATATGCCGTTCCTTTGTGGTTTGCTACTCGTGGCAGGAATAAGCTTCTGGGATGATATGCATTCACTTCCAGACTCATTGCGTATGGTGGTGCAGATAATAGCTTACCTGCTTATGTTCTGGAGTATGGGCATCTTGCAATTGGATATGTGGTGGGTGATTCCTATTGCATTGTTTTTCTGTGTTGGAGCTACAAATATCATCAATTTTATGGATGGTATTAATGGCATAACCGCAGCGTATGCACTCGCTATGCTCGTGCCGCTGCTGATGTTAGATGTAAGAGGGCAGATGGAAGATGTGGCTGGGTTTATCGAGCCGTCGTACTTGATTGTGGCGATTATCGGGGTACTGGTATTCGGTTTGTTTAATTTCAGACCCAAGGGCAAAGCGAAATGCTTTGCCGGGGATGTGGGCTCGATAGGCATTGCGTTCATCATTTTGTTCGCCTTAGGGCGTATAATGTTAGCAACACAGGATGTTACTTATATTATATTCTTCTTGGTTTATGGTATTGACGGAAGCATGACCATATTCCATCGCATCATGCTCCATGAAAATTTGGGCCAGGCACATCGTAAGCATGCCTATCAATTGATGGCAAATGAGCTGAAGATGAGCCATGTCATTGTTTCTTTGATTTACATGGGATTACAATTGGTCGTTTCGCTCGGATTCATATACCTAATTCCGAATACCAATGTGGCGCACTGGATTTATCTGGTGATAGCTGCTTTGGTTTTGGCTGTAGCGTATGTGCTATTCAAGATGAAGTATTATCATCTACATGAGGAATATTTGGCTTCGCTGAAGAAATAAAATTTTATTTGAACATTGATGGATATACATGACAAGGGACAGGTAC
>JAEEGL014987562.1_pt1 | contig 22972 bp, 12 predicted proteins | sample 9134231 | NCBI WGS metagenome assembly JAEEGL01 (sample SAMN16246548, study PRJNA631951) | gut metagenome | biome: gut microbiome; feature: rumen; material: fiber-attached | host: Bos | place: Iran: Karaj | collected 2018-10
AGAAAGCGGTTTTTCATTGTGGTCAGTCAATATTTATACAAATTTAACTAAACTGCCACACATAAGCAATACCCGGCTTTCCTATTTTGGGAGAGAATCCTGGTTTATGTCAATCGTATATTCAGTATAGCAGTGTGTGTCCGGACGGCCGCTCACAAATAGATAATCGATATGCTTTTCCTCAGTATACTGTCCTCCAGCAAAGAAATATAATTCGTATTTCTTTCCCTCGACAGTTAAAGCTGTTTTAATAGAGGATAGAGAGGCATAGTAGGGAGAAGAAAAATACATTGTAGTGGATTCTCCTGCCTTGACTTTTTTCCTTGAGCCCACAGATTCTAGAGTGATTTGTACATCCAGATTATTATTAAACCGAATCTGAGAATCAGGCCAGTCTGAAATAGCGCCTCCAGGAATAAGATTAACCGGAGACAGGCTCACTTCCTTTATCTCCAACCAGGGGCAGATTGTGTTGTCCGATGGCGTCAGGATGAAGCTAAGCGGCACGATTTCTCCTTGCTTGTTGCCTTTATTCGCAAAGTGTCCGCTGATATCTACGGTGATATCTTGTTCCTTGATTTTAGCGAGAGACATTGTATACTTGGCTCCAACTCCTTTTTGTAGAATTGTGAAATTGTTAGCCGAACCAGTAATTTTTATGCGGGGAATGTCAATAATGATGACATTAAGGTCGCCCCACGAATAATAAATAAAAAGCGATATGCTATTCTTTGACAAGTAGTTTATTGATGCGTACGCTTCGTTTGGACGAAGCGTTTCTGTATTATCCCCATTGAACGCACCTTCGCTTGATGTGATGTACAACGTTCTCTGAGCATCATCCTTAATGAACTGTTTCGAGCAGCACGTGCAAACCACAGAAAGAATAGCAAATACAATTAGTTTTTTCATCGCGGATTGTTTAAGTTGTTTGAAAGCCAGTAATAGTAACAATCAAGATAATCGTCAATATAATCTCCCCCCGTGTGAGCATTATATGTATTTATCTTATTGCAAACGGATTGATAAGTAACGCATTCATCAATAATATCACGAACAAGACTATGTCCCTGAAGGAAATAGAACGGGTCATACAAATAAGAAGTGCTTAATGAATACTGATTATAATCGTCAACAAGATCAACAAATATAGGAGAATAATTGTTAGAAGATAAATAGGACCAATACTGGCGGCCTTGACCGGTGAAATCATAGGATGGTATATATCCATTTGAGATATAATAATCCCGTCCAATATGCCAACTGGCAAAAGAGCCAAAAGACTCAACCATCAGTTGAAACCATCTAGATGTCTCCCATAGGTTATTAAAAGTCGCTCCACCAATCCTGTTATAATGGGCATAATGACCGAGTTCATGAAGTGCTGCAAAAAACAAATTACGGCGGTTTGAGCCCGAACGAAGTTTAATGAAAGGAGGGGTTAAATTACACTCAAATCGTCCGTCAGAGGTTATGGTATTGTCAATAGCAATTCTTATTTGATCGAAGCCCTGGGGGTTCCACGGAGACAATAGGGACAAATCATTATAGAAAGTGTAAGCAGCGCCCTGGGCGGCAAGTGCTGCCGTTGCTGGTAATTGAATCATCTCAACCTCGGCAGATGAGTTGTTAAAGGAGGATGCGGCTCCAAGGCAAATACAAAGCGCACTCGTGGAATTATTAGATGTGACAATCCAGTTTGAAGATTTTAAAACGGCATACACGTAACCATATGTCAAGTCTGCGGGTATAGAAAAGTTGCCATTAGCGTCAGTCGTGTCTGTATAAGTCACGGCCGGATGTATTTCTATTCTAGTTCCTTGAAGAGGGACATATTCGTTAAGAAAATCATCAAATACTGAAAGATTACACATCCTGAATCCTGTTCGATTCATCGATGGGTGCAGCACTTCGTTTTCTAGAGATGTCAAAACACTTGCCGGCAGATTATTGCCGCAACTGTTTGAATAATCGGGGACAAAGACCTTGTACGCCTCATCATAGTCGATAGAAGTGGGAATATCAAGAGTAACTGGCCAATAAACGTATAGAGTAGGAATAATGACTGATGCTGAACTGTGGGTGTTAATGATGCACTCTGCAGTCACCTCTTCCTCAGGACGATTATATGTGGTTTCCGCAAAAGAATTATAACCTTCATGGCCAAACGGTATGTAGCGAACCATTAACAATTGATTCTGCTCAATGCTCCTCTGCTGCTTCTCGTCCTTTGGCCGTATAATCAAAGCCCGATGCGTAGGCTTAAGTTTTAGACCTGCAATAAAACCATTATTCCTTGAGTCTTTAGACAAACTATCGTATGCGGCCTGAAAAATCGCCAAAGAGTATTTGTCTTCGTATGGAAAGATGTTCATTTGTATGCGGTCATCCCAAACGGCCGCATCAAGATCACTCTTTGTGATTATTGGATATCTCCGCATCAGTTGCGGAGAGTTTGTCTCTGGCTGAAAATGCTCAGAACAAGACAAAACTATAATAGTGGCTATTAAAAACCAAAGATACCGGTGCGAATTCATTTTTTTGTAAAGATAAGAATAAGATTTGAACAAAGGAATAACAGCAGAGCATATCTATGGTTTTATTTAGTATGACGAAAGGGGACTGTGTGAAACTGCCACACATAAGCAATACCCGGCTTTCCTATTTTGGTAGAGAATCCTGTGTGGCCTTCCCTATAAGGGAACAGTTACATTTTAAAGGTATAATCGTCTATATATTTAACTATTTTGGGGTAATCTATTAGGAGAAAATTGTCAAATAATAAATCTCCTTGTACGCGACAACTGTTCAATTCATTTTCAATAAATAGAACAATACTCTGATATGATGCGGGATCAACGATTTTAGTGAGAATAAGCCATTCGGCTACCAAACTGAAGGATAATCCGCGCCAATTAATCTTCCAAAAGTTAATGCCATTATTAATAGTTGGATGAACGTATACCCAGTACATTGATTCAAGGCTGGACAGACTCTCAAAAAAATAACCTGCTGTATCACAAATAATAGTGCGTATTCTTTGGTAATCTTCGTCAAAACCATCTCCGGACCTCAAAAAATCAATAGAATAATTTATATAATTACCATTCATATCGTTTTTCCAAATCATTGTTGGTCGTGGTATTCTCGGTTTGGGTAAACTGGGGAAAAGACCTTCGCAACTGTGAAGAATATCAAAACGCCTTGAAATGATTGGTTGAAGATATAGTGATAGCTCACTATCTCGTTGTATATCAACGCTAGTATAACCTTCAAGAATGATTTGAAACCACCCCAGGTTATCTGTTTTTTTTAGAGAGAAAGCGTTGGTTTTAGTGCTAAAGCCTGATAATTCCGGTTCTTTCCCAAGACGATGAAGAACCATTCGTTTAATATCTTGATTAGTAAACATTACTTGTATTTATAATTAATAATATACTCCGATACTTTGATGTACTCGTCCTTTAATTTATTAGAGTTAACTTCAAAGTATTGATTCCCTTCGTTTACATTCTTTTGTGCCGCTCTTTGTCCTTTTGACAACTTGCTCTTTGGAGACAGCTTATACTCAGTTATTTTATAAGAATTATTTGATGGCATATACTCAATCATATCGGCTATGGTTTTATTACCGTTTATACTACCTTTGCCATTCATCGGAGTTAACTTGATATGAGATACAATCTCGGGATTCACGGATTGAGCTTTAGTTAAGGCTTGTTTCTCAAACTCTAGCCCTTCCCGAATCCGTTCAGCGTTTTTCATCCCTTTCACGGCATCTGCGCCCTTATCCGCGGCTCTTGCTGCCTTAATAGCCGTTCCTGCTCCTGCTGGTATGACTGGCAATGCTGCGGCTATAACATCTAGCACTAATCCACCTGCATCAACAGCCGCAGATTTCCACTCTCTATTCTTGATATTATCTACCAGACTAGTTGCATCCATTACGACATTAACGATGTCCCAGATTGTTTCAACTGCAGCACCGTCCGGATCCGCAAGGTTAACAGGGTCGGCATTGCAGTAAGCAAACGGGGAAACTGCGGGAAATTTTCGGGCGAAGGGGTCCGCGCTTGTCCAGCTTCCCAGGAAAGGATCGTAAAGTCTTGCGCCGAAGTTGAGATATGGAAGGGTGGAGACGCTTGTCTGGTCTTCCTTTGCTGAATAGCGCCAGCGATTCGTGCTAAAGGAAGTAAGTGTTATAGGAGTTCCGTAGGGGAGATAATAGTTTTTTTCTTTAATGCAAGAGACTCCTCCCGATGCGGTCTGGCTCAGATCAACAATCATTGCCGTGCTTCCGAGTCGGTCTGTCACATAGAACATAGGCTTTAGAGGAGCTGTCACACCACCGCTTTTAATGAAACGGCCGCCATTAAACGAAACGCTTTCCAGGCTTTCAACTCCGGCAGTATTCACTTTGTAAGTAAATGACCCGCGGTATTTGATGCCGCTTCCATCAGACTTTATAACGGAAAAAACGGTGCCGTCTTCCAGAATGTGATATCTGGCAACTAATGCATTTGAGGCATCTGAGATAACCATAGGAGTCCCGTTTCCGTGATAATTCATATTGCGGCCAACCCTTCCGTCCGAGGTCAGTTTACCATCATCATTGAATGCATACGCCCAGGGCGATTGCTCACTTGCATCACTGACGGAAACAGGAAGATTACCGTTCCGAACGAAAGTCAAGGTGTTCCCTATCCCTCCGGGTAATGTCCTATAAAGAGCAGATATATTACCATTTCGATCATATGCTACTGCTTCTGCTCCTGCCGAAGTGTTCCCGGAAATAATTGTCGAATTGACAAGCCTGTCTGCCGCGTCGTAACTGAAAGCCTGGTATAAAGTGTCATTACCCGATATGAAGGTAGACATATGGGCCAGGTTACCGCCATAACGGGGGGATGCTGCCGTTTCATATTGGTACTCCTGATTGTAGAGCAGCTGTGGATTGGCGCTTCCGGCACTGACACTGTGACGGGTCAGCCAGCCGTGTATGTCATATGAGTACGATTCTGTAAGAGTCCCGTTTACGGATGTAGAAATCGGGCGTCCAAGCTCATCATAAGAGTACAACACTACTATTGTTGTACCATCCATCGTTACGCTGCGGGACAGGACTCTGCTGCGGTCATCGTATGTTGTTGATTCCCGCTTGTAATGGGTTGTATTGGCGGCAGTATGACGTTCATCTGAAACGATGATCCTTCCGGAGAAGTCATACTTGTAGGAGTAGAGGGATACCGCACCGTCGCTTCGGCTTTCACGTGTCTGTATTAATCGGCCTTTCTTTCCATAATAGTGCTGTCGTGTGATTGAAACACCACCGGGCGGGGCTCCGTGCACGCTTCCATTCTTGATTGGTGATTCCTTGATTTCCTCTTTGAAAATCAGTCCGATGCATTGATTTGTGCAAAGGTCTCCGCTGGAAACGACTCCGGCGACAGGGGTGAATCCGGACGAATTGGTATTACTTTTCCAATAGGTGTTGGCCAAGGCTGTATATGGGGCATTTGTCCCTTGACTTCTGCTATAGTACAGATAAAGAAGCTCGCCTCTCTTATCATAGACGTATTGACGCATTCCCGTCACCCCGGCAAGTGAACGGTCCTGTTCAGTGGTGATATGCCCCATTGAATCGAATGTTCTGTCGACATATCCGGCACCCGGTGTCCCTTCCCTAACAATGTCGCCCCAGTTGTCGTATACAAATGTAAAGCACCACCTAGAGGCGAAATCGCCTGACAAATCGAAAGATGTTACTGAACCATCCGCAAGCTTTGCGGCGCCCTCGGGCTGGACGATACAAACAATACTGTCCCGTATATCGCGGACCGTATATGTGTCCATTTTGACACCCCGGTTTATGCGTCGTTCCAAAATGGCTTTCCCCCGGCAGTCTTTGAACACATATGTGGTGTCGCCATCTTCGTCAATAGTTCGTATTCTTTGAAGTGTATTACCAGGATATGTTCCTGACGCTGAAACTGTTTTATTGGCCGATACCGTTCCTCCGGTGTATGTCAGTTTCAGAACGGAATCTGCGGCCTGATTCAATCCGTATTCCAGATTAATGCTTCGACCGGCATTCCGGTGGGCACCCCCTTCTCGCGTTATCGTCAATAATCTGCCTGAAGGACTTGGTTCGTATGTTTTTTCCTTCAAGGGGTGGTCATCAGTACTTGAGTACCAGGAATGCTGAGCTGCGATGGCACCAGTGACATATCCTCCTCCGGTTTGATTGGCCGCATAGGGCAAGAAGACCGTCGCGTCGTTTCTGTGGAAGGCATCATAGATAACAGGAATGACGAGGTCATGTCCGCTTGACGCTGAGGCCTCGCACTGAGTCTTCTGGACAAGGTATCCAAGTCCACCATACCAGTCCACATCTTGTATGCAATCTTCCCCATCTTCTGACAGATATGTCTTTGTAGCAATACGGCTTAAAGCCTGTCCATTGACAGGCGGCGTTGATTGAGTGGCCATATCTACGGAATATGTCACCATTGGATTCATATCCGCATCGTACACCCCGGAAAGCCGTCCGTAGCTGTCGTATGTATAACGTGTTTGGACCCCTGTGGGTTCTATGACAGCTGCAGGGCCGCATTGGTCCATCCAGGTATAGGTCCATTTGTTCAGAGTGGTATCCCCGTGTGCTTTTATCAGATAGTGTCGGCCCGCGTCGTCCCAGTTGTAATAATAATGATTCTGACCTGGCAGTGAGGCCCTTTTCAGGCGGTAGTTGTCAGAATGGTAAAGGAAAGATGCGGTTCTTGAAGTATACCCCGATGGTACTCCATGGAAGTTGGGCGGTATGGGGATTACTTCTTCCGGGGTTACGCTCCTGGATACTTTTACGGAGGTGGGATTTGGATTATGATTGGTCTCGTCGTAGTCATACTCTGTCACATTCAGGATATGCCATAGATTGCTCCCGGCAGGACTTCTCCCACGTGTAATCATAGATGGGGCGCTGCGTAGTGAGTTGTTGACTCCGTGTGGAGAACTCTGATACCAGGTATATGAGGCGTCTACGGTTCCATCGGCATAGTTTGTTCGTCTTATGAATAGCTGACCAGCACTATTGTATGTGTAGTCGTACGAGGTTTCAATGCCGTAACGGGACTCGCTTCTGTGAACTAGGCGAGGCTCATAATGTATGTCTGAATGCAAGGCATATGCAACAATGAGGTTGGATGCAATTGTGTCTCGGACTGCGACGACAGGGGCATATTCGTAAGAATCGCTTATGACAAGATGTCCATCCGCATCATATTCTTGCCTTGAAATCAAGTGGCCGCGGAGACAGGAATAATCCTGTAAAGGCGGTAATAGCATACAAGCATAGTCCTGAGCTGAAAACCCGAGGTTTTGATTTGGGACGATAAAGTCATTCGGAGAAAGGATGAATCTATACCAATAGGTTAGATAATCGGTTTCATAGTCAATTAGAGTTGGAGCGTAATGATCCGGATAGTCCTGTTCTGAAGAATACACGTAAAGGATGCGGCTTCCATTAGAATGGGATTCCTGCACGTGAGAATAACCGACAACCGCTCCGCGTGGCATTTTGAAATCTGCTTCAAAAGAAAAAGTATAAGTCTGGAAAGAATAATCTATCCCATTTGGATAGGAATAAGGGATTTGGTTGAAGAATGGAGTCGGCCTGTGAAAAGTCAAAACCCGGTGCGTGGCGGCTACCCCAAGAAAGTACCTTGGCATTGCGGACAACGTTCCACTACTTTCTCCGGCAGCATTCGCGTTATATGTGAATGTGACAGTATCCGTGAGTTCCTCGGAGCGGTTTATTAACCGTTTGACGCGGCATCCGCCGGGAACGTAAGATGCTCCGGGATAGTGGAATTCAGGGGCATATCCCTGCCCGCGGTCAAAGACATAACGTACGCGATTCTGTTCATAGGTGATGTCTGTACTCCCTCCTGTCGGGTACTGGATATGAGTCAGCGCTCCGAACTGTGTTCGAAGGGGATCGGCCTGCTTAATGGAGTCTGGAAGTTGCGAATATAGTCCGGAATAGGTCGTGGAGCCGTTGAGAAGACAGCCTTCATAGTCAATATCGTGCGTTGCACTGTTCCAGAAGCCCCAGTGGTCCGTCTGATATGTGTCGTTCTTGGGCGCATTACAATATGTGTTGTAAGAGAAGGCATATTTGCCCATTCCACCCATATCTACGCCCGTGAGAAACATCTTGTGACCGTCAGTATAATCGTAAGATTTAGTGAACGACAGATACCGTAGAGTTGTCCCGTTATAGTTGTATACACGGATGTTGGACAGGCTGCGCGGCGAGTCTGTACACGTGAACTCCTGTGGATAATTATTCCCTTCCAGAGAGATGGAGCCGGGATTATTGAAACAAGCGGGTGAATTTTCGTTATGTAACGATCCCCGTGCATTATAGTAGAAACAATATATGGGATTTCCGTCAACCTTAACTGCTGAAGGTAGCCATATGTTGGTTTCTTTTAAAAGGTAACTGCTAGAATCAAAAACTCCTGTGCCCTGTCCATAGTTACCTGGACCGATATAGTAGTAATAATCGTATTTTGGTTTGAAATCATGTTCTATGGATACTTTCCTGTCTGGCTTTGAAGTGAACTCAAAAACAACCTCACGTCCGTTAGGCGCTATGATTCTTTTTAAACGCCAGGACACAGCTGTTCCGGTTGTCTCGCCATCTTTAGTTGTGAAAACGTATTCCATATTCCATTTATCCCCACCAAATTCATAGCGATATCCTTTTCCGTCCGTAATCACAATAAGGGAAGACGGTGGCATAGTGCCGGTATGAATGTGCTCTGTGGGGATGGACACCATCAGCTCTCCGCTGGGCACGGAGGAATTGAACACCTTGATGCTGCCGTCAGGGAGCATAAGGAAATCACCGCTGAGACCCGGAGCCGAGAAATGAAAAATATCTGCGGCAGTATCATAATGTCCGAAGGTATAATAGGAATCTCCGTCACGTTCATTCCAAGTGGGCATATCATCAAAGTGATTCACCGTGGATATTTCCATAGTACTTGGATATTGTAATACGCCGGAATTGTTCATATAAGGCTTCCTCATTAAGGAAGAGCCCAGAAATACTGTATTGCCGTATTGTGTATAGAGTTCGGACTGCACATTATCCCAGTAGCCGGATTCCTCATCGTCAGGCCTTCCTCGAACCTCTCTGGTAATAGCTCCACCACATTGGAGACTCCATCCGAAACCAACTGTCCCGCTATACTGCGAAGGCCGGTAACCGTCAAAACAATACTCAAGACTCAAGGGTATTGTAAAGTCTGGATCCGAATAAGTAAAAATAGGAACAGAATAAGCCATCGCTCCCGTATAAAGGCTGGGCGAAGAATTCCCAAACTGCGTCATCCTGAAAGTCTCAACAGGAGCCTGAAGATCCGCATAGGCATTGAAAGGGTCGCGACTTTGAGCCTTTGGATGGGTGGCCCAAAGTATGAAAAACGAGATTACCAATAATAATTTCTTCATACCTATGCACGCATTTTAAAATGCCGGGGCGGGGTCGCCGTTCTGGACGGCCTGGGAAAGCAGGCGGACTTTTTCACGCATTGAGGCCGCTTCTTTTACCATGCTGCTTTTGAGTGACGATATGGCGCTCTCTGCGGCAGAAGCATACTCCGGGTGCGATTTCCGGATGCAGTTCAGCTTTTCCGTGTTGCGCATTCCCTCACACAACTTCTCGAAACGCGGGGTGCTCTGTGCCTTCATATCCGGAGAATCCCTGAAGTCCGGATAAATCAGATAGCAGTCTCCGGGATAACAAGTTGTATGGAGCGTCCCGAAGATGGGCTCTTCGTCATACTTGTTGAGGGCCCAGCGCATAACTCCGTCCATCCCGTATTTCTTGGCCTCATACACGGCATAAGCCGCTTCTGCAGGCTGGTTGGTGGACGACATCTTTCCGCTGCCACAGGAATACAGTGTGGTCTGAAGGCCTTTTGCCCTCCTGCTTTCGGCCAGGGATTTTGCATCTGACGGCCGGGCATTTTCCCAGATTGATACATCGTACATCCGGTCATACAAAGGCTCCACTTCCTTGCCGTTCACGGCGCCGCCCACCTTCAGTTGTACCCCCTTGGAGTTGGTAATGCCTTCGGCCGCTTCCACCAGCGCCAGTGTTACGTCGTATAGACGCTCGTCCATATAAAGGACGGCAATATCAAACCAGCCCTTTTCTTCCAGATGGGCGGCAAGGTCTGTGAGGAAGGCGTGCGTTGTTGTTCTCCAGCGTTCTTCCCAAGGCTGTGCGCTTAGTTTGTTGGTTACCTCTCCGGTTGCCTCGTCAAGGTATACGAAGCCCCAACCCACTCCGGTGTGATAGAACAGGTCTATCTGCCTGTTTATTCCGTGCTTGAGGTTGAGCTCCACATAATAGTCCATATCCGTGTAGTCCCACTCATAGGTGCCGTCCGTCTTCAGTTTCCACTTTATCATAGATGGCGTGGCACACGGCAAACGGCTGTTGTCCGGTCCTTCAACCGTCTGTACGCTTATTGCGTTGCCGCCGGCCTTGTGGTATAGTTCGAGTTCGCTTTCCAGCCCTGCTTGATACTTGGGATCCAGCCGTACATAATACAGGGAGAAAGGATTGGTATCCTGCCTTTCCGGCGTAGTGAATTTGAAATACTCCACATTTGTCTTTCCGGAGTAGTAACGGTTGGAGGCGAAAGGCGTTTCCCACAGGTCAAGGAAGGTCTCCCAATCCTCCGGGTCTGGCAGCGTGAAGTTGAATACCTCAAGCTCGTACTTGAAGACCACCAGGGGAGTGCCGCCAGATACCAGTGACAATTCTCCCTTGTACATACCTGCCGGAGTACTTTCGGGAACATAAATGTCCACCCAGGCTGAATACAGTTTTCCCGCTTCAAAATCAATGGTTGTATTGCGGGTGATTATATCATAGATGTCATAGTCTATATCCGGGTAGGCCTCCGACTTGGAGTGGACTGCATGCAGCCATCCCGCCGATACATTATCCTTGGAGATAACGGCACCGTTTTCACTTGCAAAATCGGATATCTTGATACTGACTCCGGGGAAGCCCTCTTCCAGGGTGAGTATGTCCAACCTGCTGCCCGCATGGTCGTTTTTCCAAGCGCTGCCCTGCCATAGGCGGCTCTCTTTATAGACTCCTGCCGATGCGGTGGACAATACCCTGTTGTACTGCTTAGGGTCCAGCAACTGGTCTCCATCAGTTACCATAGCCCATACTGCTGATTCTTCCGTCTCTGGCCCGGGGACCGGCTCCGGGTTCTCACCTTCTTTTACAGGGGCGCACCTGCAAGAAACCAGAAGCGACAAAAAGAGAATGCCAATATACTTCATAATAGGTAGACGATTATCTTTTATGGCGGCGCGGGCCGAATGTATGCTCCCCGCACACAGTTCCATTATAAGCGTTGTGCACGGTGATATGAAGGGCACCCGCCTTGACTTCTCCCTCTATGACCGTAGGGAAACTGCTGTCGTTCAATGAGCATCCGCCGCCCACTATCTGGGCCCAGCCCTGGCCGGTGTCCGACGCCGGATCAAAGCGGTAACGGTGCTGATGGGCTGTTATGAGCACCTGGCAGCCCGCTTTCTGAAGGATGGGGCCCCAGAGGCGGGAACAGGTTCTCTGCCACGCAGCCCAGTTGTGCTTGTAGCCGGGAGCGGTGTCCGCCGGAGCTATGTCTCCGGGATTCTCGTCCGGACGGGGATCGAAAAGCGGGATATGACAGAACGCAACCAGATATGGGGCCGATGAAATGTCTTTCCGTTTGAGCGTATCCCTCAGCCATACGGTCTGGGCTTCCCTGTACGGGCCGCTGTTGAAGAGCCCGGCAAATACAGGGTTTGAATCCAGTTTGTCCTCTGCGGTATCAAGGCCGATGAGGGCCACATCACCCATCCTTACGGCAAAGTTCCTGCCCAGATCCCAATCCCGGGAGGGACGCTCTTCCGGCTGCCGGTACATCCACACGTTTTCCAGGTGCCGGTTTGCCCAACCACGGTTGTCGTGGTTGCCCGGACAGAAGAAATAAGGAATGCGGGCGCCGTAGTCCGTACGCTCAATTTCCGGCTGCAGGAATATCTTCATCTGAGCCTCAATGGTCTCTTCCGTGTTGGAGGCATCTCCGTTCCATATGACGCAGGACGGAGCAATCTGCTGCACTTTTTCTATTGCCCTGGAGAAAACATCCCACTGTACGTGGGTGTCATTGATTACACAGAAATGGGCACGGGCCTTCTTTCCAGCAGTGGTGAATGAATACACTGTGGGGTCTTCCTCATTGCCGATGATTTTCATATCATAGCCGCCGCCGTAGTGGATGCGGTCTGCCCCGATGCGGTAATAATAGGTGGTGGCCGGCTTGAGGCCGGTGAGACGGACCTGGATAACCTTGTCCGATATATCGCAGAGCCGGTAGCCGCCGCACTTGACCTTCCTGGCATCACTCAGGTCCGGTTTTTCTCCTACCAGCACATAGCCGTTGGCCAGGGCGCTTACGGCAAATGCAACGCCCATGGAAGTTTCTGCATAGTTCTCAAGCAGCGGGGCCGATGCAATCAGTCTGCCGGATTCCTCGGCCTTGGGTGCCGGAGTCTGTTCCGGAAACTCAAGCGCCTTTGCAAGGGGAGCTGATCCAGCCGCAAGTGCAATGGCGGCCGATCCTTTTAGAAAGTCCCTTCTTTTCATCTCTTACTTGATTCTGAGTACCCTGCAGCCGTGGGATGGAATCCCTTCCAGTTTCACTTCTCCGGAGATTTTGAACTCATACCCGCTCCATAGATCCTTGGCCTTTCCTTTCCCGCTAAGGCCTATGTCCGCAAGGGATACTGTGATGTCCCGGGGCTCTTTGGACAAGTTGAACACCGCCGTGTATACGCCGCCGCCCGGAGCATCTGAAACCACTACGAGTTCCTCCTTGTCCCGGCGAAGTTGCCTGGGCGAGCTGCCATTCTGGTTCATCCGGATAATATCGGCATTGGTGAGCATCTTTAAAGTTTCCGGATCCATAGAAAGGATGTCGCCACCAAAAATGAGCGGGGAACGCACTATGGAGAAGAAACTCATTGTAGAGAGTTGCTCGTCGGGAGTAAGCCTTGTCTGCCTTGGAGGATTGTTGGAGCCTCTGACGTTCAGTCTGCCAAGCGGAAGCATATCACAGTCCGGCCAGCAGCCTTCTCCGATATATGGATACCATTTCTCGTGGACTTCCATGATATGCTCTATCTGGAACCAGTGGTCCCATACGTCATTTACTGTGCGCCACATATTGGCGTGGGCCTTAAGATGCGCGGCGGCCTCCACCGGAGTTTCTCCCGGTGAAGTGCTCAGGACCATAGGACGGCCGCAGGCCTCGATGGCATTCCGTATGAGTTCCACCTCGTCGTCGTGGTAGTAGGGGGCCGACAGGTCGTCGTACTTCACAAAGTCCACGCCCCACTGGGCATAAAGCTCAAAGATGGAGTTGTAGTATTCCTGTGCGCCCGGCCGGGATGCCTCTACGGTAAGGCAGCCGTCGCTCCATTGGCATAGGTTCCGATCCGATGCAATCATATCGGCGGTTATTCCGGGAGCGCCCTTGATTGGAACCTTCTGCTCCACCATCCACCTTGGGATGCCTCTCATCTTGTGGAGGCCGAACTTCATACCTTTGGAGTGGACATAATCGGCAAGAGGTTTGAATCCCTGCCAGTTGGCCGATGAAGGGAAACGGTTGATGGCCGGATATTCCCGTCCATATTCGTCTTTTATGCGCGGGATGCTGTCCGTAAGGGGAGAATTCCACGCTCCGTCTATCACCACGTACTCCCAGCCCAGAGGCAGAAGTTTTTCTGCCATATAATCTGTTATATCCCTGATTTCCTGCTCATTTACCGTAACGCCATAAGCGTCCCAACTGTTCCATCCCATTGGAGGAGTAGGGGTGAGGTCATGAAAATCTCCGGTCTTGTGCCCGCAGGCTAACAGAGGCAGAAGAACAAACAGTGTGGTTAGTGTCTTATTCATATGTGTGGCTATTTACCACAAATATACAAAAAAAGGCTGACTAAGTCAGCCTCTTGATTCATGTTGCAAACGGCTATTTGTTGAAATTGGCCAGATCGGGGAATTCGTACCGGTAAAGGTATGAAGTCTCGCCGTAGTCGTCTCCTACCCAGATGCATTTGTTGATCTGGTCTACGCAGACGGATTCCGGATTCGATCCTGCAACGGGATAGGCGCCAAGATAGTCCATCCTCACGGAATATTTGCCTTCTCCGTCTACGGAATGGTCAATGTCATAGACAAAAACCTTCTTGTTTTCCGAGTCTATGATCCACAGCCAGCCGGTAAGGGGATCGTAGCTGAGGCCGGCAATCTCCGACACGCGGCTCTTGTCGTAAAGCTTGGTTTCCCACAGTACCTTTTTGGCATTGATGTCACAGAGGAAAAGGTGTGAATTGGACTGGGCGCCGGCAAATACCATTCCTTCCTTGTAGTAGGTAAGGCCCTCGATGCCGGAATTGCCGTAGCCTGCACATGCTTCCAGAGACATCAAGGTGGAGTACCTGGTGTTGAAATCAGGCGCCTTTATGATGCCTACGCCATCAGGCTCCATGCCAAGCAAAAGGTCATGAGTGTCCGTATTGATGGAAACGTCCTCCGCGTCACCGCCGCAGTGATACTGGGAAATGACTTCTCCGGTTAGTGTGAGGCGGCCAAGTTCACCGTCGTCACCGAGACCCCAGATGAAAGTGCCGTCTTCGCTGATGCGTACGCCTGAAAGTTCATTGAACTGGACGGTATACTTTGTCTGTTCCCCCTGCCTGGGCATTCTTGGAGGAAGGCCATTGTAGGCCTCAAGGTATGTTGTGATGTTGCCCAGATCCAGATTCTCTCCAACCTTGAGGGTCCTGCCATAGATCGATGTAAAGGATGCAGTCCAGGAATCTCCCTTGGCAAGGTAAATGGTGAAGCCTTTGGCAAACGGGAAGTCTCCTGGGAAGTATATCTGAGCCTTGCCGGAAACGATGCTGCCGTAGCGGAAAGGATATCCGTCGTTCTGCTTGTAATTGAACTTGGTGGTCTGGGAACTGTATTCAGACTCGAAACGGGTTATGCATATACCCTCACGGTCTGTAGAACAGATTGCCCAGTTGTCATAATCTCCGTCCACGGAGAACGAGATCATGGAAGACACATCCGTGAAAGTGAAAGTATCGTCCTTCAGATAAGCCTGGGTAAGGAGGTCTTCACACTTTTCGAAAGTGGTCTTGATCTTGAGTACGCCCTTGTAAAGATATACGGATTCCGCAGGCCAGGCGGCATAGAGGCCGTCGGGGTCGAAGGGAGCCTCCGTAACGGAGCTGAGATTGCCCGTGGCGGTCTTGCCGTCGGCGGAGATGTCTCCGGCCGCAAGGGTGACGATTTCCGCGGAAGTTCCCAGGTTACCGTGAACGTAAATCTGGTCTCCGGCTTTCCATGTACCTTTCAGGGGCGATGCCACAAACTTGTAGGTTCCGGGCTGGGGGCCAGTGGGCGTCTCCGTGTTGCCGTTCTGCCCATTGTTGTTCTCTTCCGGTTTCTGCTGTTCCTCATTGTTCTGCTCCGACTCCGGATCCTGTTCGCAGGACCATGCAGTGAAGCTAAAAGCAAGAGCGGCAAGCAGTAGTATGCTGGTAAATCTCTTCATAAGCCTGATTATTGAACTTCGAACAGCAGGTTGTAACCGGTCTTGGATTCAAACACGCCGGTGTTTGCAAGGGCTATGCTGTAGTCTGCACGGCCGGGGAGCAGGGGATCGGAGAGCTCCAGATAGAGCTTACCCTTGTCCGTAGAGGGTGTGAAGTAACTGACAACGCAGTTGTAGCCGCTGTGCCAGGTACGGGGATCGTAACCCAGCATGCTCCTGACAATTTTTCCGTCCGATCCTTTCCAGACCAGCCAGGCCTCGCGGGGGTTCATGGGAGCCGCATAGCCTTTGTTGTTGAAGCGGATGGTAACCTTGCAGGGCTTTCCGGCTTCTACGGCCTCGTAGTGAACGTCCTGGAGTACAAGGCGGTATCCAAGGTTCCGCTCAATCTCATCGAAGCAGCCCTGTGTCTTCCAACGGGAAAGCACGTCCTGGTTGTAACCGTCGTGGAGATAAGTCCAGTGGTAGTCGGCCAGGTCTTTGAGGGTCTGCTCGCACAGGCAGTACTCCGACACTGCGCAGGTTTCGCCGCCCATGATGGTGTAGCGGGTATCGGCCATCCAGAACAGGCGGGCGTTGTCGTCGTCGAAGGTGCCGCGGTCGTTCTTATCGGCGCCGAAGCAGTCGTTGTGACCGGCAAGGCGGGAAATAACTGAACCGTCGTGGGCGGTTACCGCAGTGATGGTGTCTTTCACGGACAGGTTGTACATCTTCATCTTGAAGGTAGGTGTACGAAGCTCAATCTGGCGCGATGCGGGAAGGGCATCCAGAAGGGCGTCGGTGAGCTGCTTGCGGGGTTTGTAGTCATTTGCCGACTTGGGGCTGAAGCCAAAGTGGCTGGTGTAATACCATTCACCCCATACGCCCACGAAGCCTGCCTGGAGCACGAAGATCACGTCCTCGTATTTCTGCAGGGTGGGCTTGAGCTGCTCCACGTGCTTGAGGACGATGTCCACCTCGGCGTCCTTCTCATCGGCCTTCTCGTCCTGAGTGTAGGCGAAACGGACGATGGCCTTTGCGCCGCCTTCACGGATGGCGTCCAGGCTGGACTGGACCAGCTTGACGTATTTGGCGGAAAGGTTGCTGCCGATGTAGTCCGTGAGGTAGAATTCCAGCAGCATGAGGCTGTGGCCGGTGGTACGGCGGGCTTTCACGTCTCCTGCCCCGATAGGGCTTTCGGAGTCCTTGTGCACCTCGTGGGTGGCATAAAGGCCTCTTTCCGGATTCACCAGGGTAGCGGTGGTCTCCGAGTAGGTCACCTCAGTTCCGGATACGGAATCGTTGGCGCCGGGGAGGGCGCTTGCCCCCATTCCCTTTACCTGGATGGCAATGTCCTTGGCCGCCGCAGTATACTCTTTGGTGGCATCCTGATTTATGGACACGTTCACCTTCACGTCATTTACCGACAGGACGGATACCTTGTATTCGTTGTTTCCAAGGGCCTCTACGCCGGCAAAGGCCGGTTTGTCTGCCTTTACGCGGAGGGTGCCGTCCGACTTTGTGGAAATCTGGAGCGTCACGGACGTTCCGGACTGGAGGGCGTCCGAGGGGGCTCCGCTTACGGTAAGTTCAGGGTCTGCCAGTTCCTTCTTGGGATTCGGAGGAGTGGGGTTGTCCTTGTTGTCTCCGCAGCCGGCGGCAAGAAGCAGCGTGGCTGCAAGGGGGACGATATAAAACAGTTTTTTCATAGGGGAGTGGGTTTACTATTCAACAAAGCCGGAACGGGGATCGTTCTGCTGGATTCCGCTGGTGAGGACCTCGTCACTGGGGATCAGGAGGGCGATACGGGGATCGTCGTACCTGATAGTGGTGAAGGGATGGTAACCAACGTAGCGGCGGTCCAGGGTTCCCTTGTTGCGGAAGATGGAGAATGCGCGGTCTCCCTCGAAGCAGAGCTCCATGCGGCGCTCGTCAAGGACGATGTCCAGGAGGGCGTTGTTGGTGCCGTAGAGGGAACCGTCGTAGCCGTGCATGTTGCCCGTGGAGAACATGGCGTCGTTAGGAAGGCCTGCGCGTTTGCGGATAAGGTTCACATCGTCAAGGGCCTTGGCGTCGTTCTTGCGGGCAAGAGCTTCAGCCCTGTTCAGGAACACTTCGCCCCAGCGGATCATAACGGGGGAGGACATGGTTGCCTGACCGTCCTGCCATGCGAACTTGGAGTTCATATAAGGAGCGTACATATTGGTACGGAAACCCCAGCCAAGGTCTTCGTCGATGTCCGGGCGGATGTAGGCGGGAGTCTTTCCGTTCCAGAAGGTGGCGTCGCCGGTAAAGTTGTGGTCAATGAACCAGCGGTCGTAACCGTTCACGCTGGTCTTCTTGGCAGTGTACTGTGTTCCCTCATAGGTGAACACATAGTCTCCGGCGGCGTTGGGCGTGAGCCCGGCCACGTGGGCGGTATAGCATGCCTGGTTCTCGAAGGGAACGGGGAAGCAGACCGTCTGCTTGCCGTTGTTCAGGACCACGGTGTTTACCGGCTTGCCGGTGTCAGGCCATACATCGGCCTCGCTGTTGTACCACTTGTAATTGAAGTAGGCGTTGAAGCGGTTGTCCATGCAGCTGCCGTCGGCGTTCTTGTAGCGGTTGTAAAGTTCGATGAGCTCGTCGCTGTAGTACCATTCACCCCAGCCGTTGGTAGAGTACGCCTCGCAGAGGTACATGGAGCCGATGGTGGCTTCCGGTGAAGGGTGGTCCTTAGGATATGTGAGATGGATGCACCAGATGGTTTCCGTCTGGTTCCAGGTGTGCTTGGGATACTCCTGGAGCTGGTTTACGGTATAAACGCCTTTCACGGAGCCGGGAGCGTTGTCTATGAGTTCATCGCAGAGGGCGATGCAGTCGTCAATGTGATCGTCCCCCATGAACAGGTACACGCGGGAAAGCAGTGCCCTGGCGGCGGTGGCGGAAACATATGAAGCGTCTCCGCGGACCTGACCCTCATCCATATATTTAATGGCGTCTTTGAGGTCTTTCACAATAGCGTCGAACACCTCACCAACGCTTGCGCGGGTTGTGGTAGAGTAGTCCATGCCAATCCTGAGGGGAACGCCGGGGAGATCCCTGCCGCATACGTACGGACGGGCGAACAGCGTTACCATATGGAAGTGTGCGATAGCCCTGAAGAACAGGTTTTCTCCCAGCATCTGGGAAGCCACCTTCTTGTCCTGTTCGCTGGCGCTGGACTCCACGGCCTTCAGGAGACCGTCTATGTTGGAATTGGCCGCATTGATTATCTTGTAGGCCATCCACCATGTGTAGGTCTTGTTCTTGCCGTAGTCCACGTCCTCATAGCGGTAAGGGGATGTGAACGGGTCTTCAGAGTAACCGGAAACGGTCACGTTGTCTCCGCGGCTCTCAGTGAGCTGGAAGAGGTGGCGGATATAGGTGTTGCCGGCTTCGGACGTTCCCTTATACTCCAGATTGTCCTTGAAGAGGGCGTAGATGCCGTCCGTGGTATACTCTGCCGCTGAAGGATTCTCCGCCAGCGCAGATGAAGTCATCGCATCCGATGAATAGAAGTCCATATTGCAGGACACCAGGGTGAGGAGAGCGATTCCAATTGCAAATATCTTTTTCATAACTGTAGTCTCCTTTTAGAATTTGATGTCAACACCAAGAACAACGGACATAGGAACGGGATAAACGTCCGAGTACATGCCCGGGAGGCTGTAGGAACCCACTTCCAGGTTCACCTCCGGATCCATGCCGGAGAACCTGGTGTAGGTGAAGAGGTTGTCGGCCGACAGGTAAACGCGTGCCGCGCTCATCTTGGCCTTGCTGATCTTCTTCTGGGGAAGATCGTAGGAGAGGGTTACGTTCCTGAGGCGGAAGAAGCTGCCGTCTTCCAGGTAACGGGAAGACAGTTCGTGTGCCTGGGAATTACCGCCCTTCTTGGCCTCCGGATGGGTGGCCTTGTAGTTGGTTCCGTCAGGGTCTCCGTCTTTCCAGCGCACCCAGCCAAGTCCGTTGTTCAGGGACTGCTGGTTGTACTGCTGCTGGGCACCGTCAGTATCCATGATGGCCCAGCGGGTGCGGTTGAATATCTTGTTGCCAACTACGAAGCTACTGTTGGAGCTGAGAGTGAAGTTCTTCCAGGTAATGCCAAAGTTGAAGCCGCCGGTGAGCCAGGGGGATGCGCTGCCCACAATCTGAGCAGTGGCGTCGCCGTAGGTGTTGGTGATTACCCTGTCACCAGCACTGTGGCCTTCGTACAGGCCGAAGTCAAGTTCTTCCTGGGTGACGATGTGCTCCCACTGGGGTTTGCCGGTCTCTACGTCAACACCCATCCACTTGGGCATGTACCAGGAGTAGATCTGCTGACCTTCGCTCACCAGCTGGGTCACTTCAGAACGGGTGAGAGGCATGTTTGCATGGTCCGGGAGTTCCAGAACCTTGTTCTGGTTCACGCCCAGGTTGAAGCCCAGGTTCACGGACAGGTCCTTGGTCTTGAAGACCGCACCGTCTGCGGCAAGTTCAAGACCTATGTTACGCACCTTGCCCACGTTGTCCATAACGGAGAAGAAACCGGTGGAAGGAGGGAGAGGCTTGTCCAGGAGGAGGCGGGTATTCAGAGTGTGATATGCGTCCAGGGTAACGTTCCAGTTGTTGCGGATAGTGGCGTCCACGCCGAGGCTGGTCATATAGGCTTCCTCCCAGCCCAGGTTGAAGTTGGCCTGGCGCTCAAGGAATGCGGAAACCTTATTATTGTATTGTGCGGTGAGGGAGAAGGTATCCTGATACTGGAATGCACGGATATTGTCGTTACCGGTTTTACCGAAGCCGGCCCGCACCTTCAGGAAGGAAATGTCCTTGAGGTCCTTCATGAAATCCTCGTTGGAGACCACCCATGCACCGGAAATGCCGGGGAAGAAACCGCCGCGGTTCAGTGGACCGAACTTATAGCTTTCGTCGTAACGCAGGGAAGCGGTGACGATGTACTTGCCCAGGTATGAATACTGAGCCTGGCTAAGGAGAGCCCATGCGCGGGTGTGGTAGTCATAGCCATCTGCCTTAATTGCATTGGGGGTACAGTTGCTCAGGGAGCGCTGGCCGGCGGGGAAACCCTCTCCGGATGCGCTCAGGTTGCGGGAATATCCTTCGCTGTATTCCCAGCCCAGCACGGCGTTGAACTCTCCGCCGAACAGAACTTTGTGGAACTTGGCCAGATTGGTGGTGCCCCAGCCGTTCCATTCGCCGTCACCGTTCACCAGGCCGCCCTTGCCGCCGTCCGTTTCCATTGCGCGGGGATCGTAGTATTCCTCGGAGTAGGAATTGGAGCTGTCGTAGCGGTTGGTTGAAGTGATGGTGAGCCAGTCATTCACGTTCCAGACCAGCTGGATGTCTCCGGTGAGGCCTTCGCCGTGGCTCTTGGCGTAGTCGTACTGTTCATTGTGCAGAATGTTGTAAGTATTCTTGGAATACCACTTTTTTCTGTTGTCCGAGCGGATGTTGGAGTTTACCAGCAGGGGCTCCTTGGTGTAATTGCCGTCTTCGTCCATCACGTATGGGACGTCGAAAGGCATCATGGTATAAGCGGCTTCACGTGTGCGCCATTTCTCCGAATCCGTGTAATCCTTGGAGTAATTGAAACGCACGTTCATAATGAGGCGGTCCGTGATAGGAGCGGACAGGTTCATGCGGGCAGCGGTGCGTTTGTAGCCGGTGTTGATCATGGTGCCCTGCTCGTTGTAGTGGTCCATGCTCACGTAGTAATTCACTTTGCCGGCCTTTCCGGAAACGGAAGCGTAGTAGTCCTGGACAATGCCGGTGTTGAAGACCGCGTCTATCCAGTTGAAGTTCTGAACGTCCAGATTGTCCTCCGAAGGGGCCATAGTCTTTGCGCCGCCCTTGTAGACCAGTTTGCAGAACTCGTACATCTCATAGGAGTCCATGGGCTTGAAGCGGCCTGTGAGGGCTTTCTTTACGCCCGCGCTGGCCTTGAAGTTCACCTGGACCTGGTCCTGCTTGGCGCTCTTGGTGGTGATCACTATGACGCCGCCGGAAGCTGCGGCACCGTACAATGCCGTTGCAGATGCATCCTTAAGGACTGTGAGAGTCTCGATATCGTTGGGGTTGAAGCTGCCGCCGGCAACGCCGTCCACAACATACAGAGGGCCTGCGCCCGCGGTGATGGAACCGGTACCGCGGATGCGGATATCGGCGCTTGATCCGGGCTGGCCGGTGCTGTTCATAACCATGACGCCGGCCACCTTGCCCTGAAGCATGTTACCTACGTCGGCGGTGGTGACGTCGGTGAGCTTTTCAGCGTCCATGGAAACCACGGCGCTGGTGAGCTCCGCCTTCTTCTGGGAAGTGAAACCCAGCACCACAACCTCTTCCAGGGCCTCAGAGTCCGGAGACAGGCTCACGTTGATAACGGTTCGGCCGTTTACGGCCTCAGTCTGGGAAATATATCCCAGTGAGCTGAATGTGAGGGTTGCGTTGGCGGGAACCTTGATTACGTAGTTGCCGTCGTAATCGGTGATGGTACCGCCTCCGTCAGAAACAACGACGCCGGCCCCAATGAGGGGCTGGCCGTCCGATGCGTCAAGGACCTGACCGGTGACGGTTATGGTCTGGGCGAACGCGAGCTGCGCCATCAGGAGCAGGGCAGCTGCGGCTAAGCCTTTGAGTAACGCTTTTTTCATCTGGTTAGTTTATAATTCGTTATTATTTGTCTTAGTGTTTAGAGGAGGTCGTTGAGACCAATGAGGTTGAATGCCCGGAAGTACTTGTCCATATCCCTTTCTATGCGGCCTAGGACGATTTCTTCTGCATCTACGCCCAGGCGCTCAAGGTTTGCGTAGAGCGTTCCGCGTGCGGCAAGGGGTTTGGGCTGCTGCCAGATGTAGCGGCAGCAGGTGGCTACAATCCAGTCCTGACGGTCCGGGGTGAGTTCGTGCAGGTCTTTGCCAAGCTCGTCCTGGTGGAGCCATTTTTCCCAGCGGTGACTCTCATGGACGGCGTCCAGGAGGGTTTCTTTCATGTTTGAAGGAACCGCTACAAGGCCTTCTGCGTATTTTTTCTTTTCCAGCTCTTCCAGTTCACAGAGGGCACGATACTCGCCAATTGTGAATTCCGGGCCTACGTTGGCTGCGCCCATGCCGCAGAGAGGATATTCCTCGGGGTTGGCTACATCATCGGTGTAATGACCTTTGATGTAGCTACCCAGAGGACGTACCTTGGATGTAAGTTTCCTTGCTACAGAACCGTCAAACACCGTTGTGTCCAGATCGGTGCCCACTTTCCCGACGATGAAG
>JAEEGL012300902.1_pt1 | contig 22971 bp, 20 predicted proteins | sample 9134231 | NCBI WGS metagenome assembly JAEEGL01 (sample SAMN16246548, study PRJNA631951) | gut metagenome | biome: gut microbiome; feature: rumen; material: fiber-attached | host: Bos | place: Iran: Karaj | collected 2018-10
AAGCCGGACATCGAGCTCGTTGACATGTCCTCGCGCCTCCGCACGATCGACGACATCATGGAAGTGACGACCAAGCCCATCATCCTCGACGGCGACACGGGCGGCCTCACGGAACATTTCGTCTACAACGTTCGTACTCTGGAGCGTATCGGTGTATCGGCAGTCATCATCGAGGACAAGACAGGCCTCAAAAAGAACTCGCTCTTCGGCACAGAAGTCAAGCAGACACAGGACACCATCGAGAACTTCTGCGCCAAGATTGCCGCCGGAAAGGATGCGCTCCGCACGAAGGAGTTTATGATAATCGCCCGTTGCGAGTCGTTGATTCTTGAACAGGGGATGGATGACGCACTTACTCGTTGCCATGCTTATGTCAAGGCAGGTGCGGATGGAATCATGATTCATTCGCGCAAGAAAGACCCGGCTGAGATACTGGAGTTCTGCGACAAATTCCGTGCAACGGATGCTACTACGCCAATCGTCGTTGTCCCAACATCCTTCAACTCCATCACCGAATCCGAACTTGCGGCACACGGCGTAAATATCTGTATCTACGCGAACCAACTAACGCGTGCGGCATTCCCCGCCATGCAATCCGTGGCACAGGACTTGCTCCGCTATCATCGTGCGCAGGAGGTCGATTCGCGCCTTATGCCATTCAAGAAGATCATTACACTGATTGCCGATTAATAATTAGTATTGAGCAAGTTTGTTTATTAGGATGAAGAAGATGACAAACGGTAGAAGAAAGCTTAAAAATCTTGTTAGATGTCTCATGATTAAGATGGGTGTTTGGACTTTTTATAAATTCATTAGGGAGAATACCGCCATATTTAAAGTCATTGGGTGTAATCTAAATTATGCCAGACAGATAAAACGGCTTAGGTTAAAGCAAAAGGATGAGAAGATACGAGTGCTTTTTATTGTTAGCGAGATAGCTAAGTGGAAAGAACAAAAGCTTTATGAGGCTATGAAACAATCAGGCGTTTTTGAGCCAATAGTTGGCCTTTCTGATTGGAATAGGCAGTCTGAAAGATTTTGTAATAACGACGAATTACTAAAAATCCATAAGGACGCTGTGGCATTCTTTAATCGTCTTGGTGACGAATATGTGCGCACTGTGGAGATAAGAAATGGTAAGCGCATACATTTAGACTTGTCTGTTTTCAAACCAGACATTGTGTTTTACACAGAACAGTGGACTCCATGTCAAAAGCAAGACCCCTATACGGTTTCCAAATTTGCCCTCACATTCTTTACAACATACTATGTTGGGGAATATTTTGCCCCTGAGTGGGATTGTCATCAATTGGTTGAACGTCTTGTATATGGTTATTTTTGTCTTAATCAAGAACTCTGCAATGTATATCAAAAGAGTATTCGTTTTGTGTGTCATACAACTAAATTCTTTCCGACAGGGCATCCTGGATTGGATTATTTTAGTAAAGAGACATGCGAAAATACGGGGGGGGATTATGTGATATATGCTCCTCATTTTTCATTTCCAAACCCAAACTCGCCAGACTATGACGAGCATCTGTCGACTTTTGACTGGAATGGGCGCGAGATTCTCGCCTATGCACAAGCGCATCCAGAAATGAAATGGGTATTCAAACCGCATCCTCTTTTGCGAGAATGGATATTAGATTCTGGTTTTATGACCGATAGGGAACTCGCTGATTATTTTGCATCGTGGTCTCATGTTGGGGTTGTTTGCGAAGATGGAGATTATCAACATTTGTTTCTGAAGTCTCGAGTTATGATTACGGATTGTGGATCCTTTTTAACCGAATATGGTGCTACTGGGAATCCTGTCATACATTTAATTTCCTCTGGTAATCGGCTCAAAGTGTTTGACACATTGAGACATGTTTTTGAGACATATTATCGTGTTTGCACGCTTGAGCAGATGTATAAGACATTTGAACAGGTGTTGGAACGTGGTATTGATCTCCATTATGAAAAGCGTATGGCGGCACTGTCAAACGCAAATATTCAGGGCGGAAATGCGTCAATGAATATTTTGGATACAATGAGGAAGATTATAGATTTGAAGTAGAGCTTTCTAGACAGGAAACTTTCTTACTGAGAAGAAAATTATGAGCAAGAAGTATGCAAGTTTTTGGTTGTTTCTGATTGGTCTTGGGTCGCAAACCCATATACACATAGTTGGGAGTATTGGCATTTCAGAACTAGTATTGTTCTTATTGGGGCCGATTATTTTCTTTACAGATTACAACCAATTGAGGGCGGATGGTTTTCTGCCATTTGTGTGGTTGTCAATATTAACATGCTTGGGTTGTGCGTTTTCCGGTTTTATCAATGATACATATCATGTGTTTTTGCTTAAGGGATTGGCGGCACCTTATGCAGTTTTTGCCTCAACCGTCGTCTTGCATCGAATGCTTAGGAAAGATTTTTCAGGTTTAAGGTGGTTGTTGGTTGGTATTTTCATTTCAAGCATCATCTCAATTTTTATTTTCCAGCAAGAGGCTTTTACGGTAAGGGGCGGGGAGCTCTTGGAAGGTGAAGAAGCTGTCACTGCTGTAACTTCTAATCCTTTGTTTTGGTCTTCAAAGATTACTGCCGCACTAAATTTGCCGATAACGGCTTGGTATCTCTCAACGCCTTATTCCTATTCTGCCACAATGCCATTTGTTTCAGCATTAATTAAGATCCTTTTCTCGGAAGCAAGTGGGCGGTCGGCGGCATTGGCCTCATGTCTGGGTGGGTTCTATATTCTTATTGCTGGAAAGAGGCCTCAACGAATGCGGAGAATCGGGAAAAACTTTGGTATGATTGTTCTTTTGATGATTGTGTTTTTGATCGTTGGCAAGCATGTATATATCTATGCTGCGTCAAATAACTATCTTGGCGAAAAGGCACGAGAGAAATATTTCAAGCAGACGCAGGGATCGTCTAGCATGCTAAAGATCATTATGGGAGGGCGACTTGAATTCTTTACTTCGATTCGTGCCTGTCTTGACAGACCGATCATAGGGTTTGGATCGAAGCCGTTTGATGAAAAAGGATATTATGAAATGATGTTGCAGAAGTACGGCAATCCTGACGATTATGAAGCGTATGCCAAATCTATTCGTGATCGGGCGAAGAGGGGAATTACGGTACATGCTCTCCCGTCGCATTCACATCTGGGTTCGTTTTGGTTACAATACGGCATTATTGGCCTTGTGTTCTGGTTGTATGTTTTGGGCATGTTTCTAAAATATTTTAAAAAATATTGTTTTGCGATTCCGCAGTGGTATGGATATTGTGCGATTGCAATCGCATCATTTCTTTGGGATATTTTCTTCAGTCCTTTCAGCGGACGCATCGACATTGCTGTGTTGATGACATGTATCTTGTTTTCACGTGCAGTGACCCGAAGATGGATGCAATTGCCTTGGGCGATGCAAGAGGAGATTGCGCAAAAATGCAGATAGGATAACTTGGGGGACTATATGATTTATGTGTATCCAAGATTACGGAAATCTGGTCTGGGGAATCTTCTGTTTGACTGGGCGCGGGCAGAGGTGTTCGCTGCAAAATATCACTTGCCGATCCTGAATCCTCGGTGGGTACGATTTGATCGGATTGGCGTGTGGCTGAGGCGCGAAAGGTACAAGCGGTATTATGGGAACAGTTTTCGTGCCGATGGATTCGTGACAGGGTTAAAGCGATGGTGGATCGAGAAGACCTATCCTGATATAACGGAGAATGATGTGGTTGCAGGGGCAACTCGTGGGAAGGTAGTATTCACGAGTACGGTTTATGACTTTTTTGACGGGCTCTTGGAACATCACGGCCTTATAACGAAGAGACTACTCGAAATTGTGAATCCGGTTTTCTGGAAGAGCAGCGAGGATTTTGAGCCGTTCATCGGCCTTCATGTCCGTCGGGGTGACTTCTGCGTGTCGCATCTGAAGACAAGTGACGAATGGTTCGTCTCCGCGACAAGGAAAGCGTTTGAAACGCCAGAGGCCAAGGGCATAAAAGATATTCGTGTCTTTAGCGATGCATATCCGTCGGACATTGCTTCGATAACAGAGAGTCTGTCAAAGGATGGGTATAACGTGATCGTGATGCCGAAAGCACCGGCCATTCAGGACATCCTTGCATTGTCAAGGGCCAAAGTTTTGGTGTGTTCTCCTCATTCGACATTTTCGATGTGGGGCGTGTTTCTAGGCCAGATGCCGAGCGTCTGGAAGAAAGATATCCCACCGCCAGCTTTGTATTGTGATGCCGATAAGGCAATCTTGATACCATGACGGAACCACTATTGAGTGTTGTCATCGCCAATTACAATTACGGGCGATTTCTCGAGGCGGCTATTCGGTCGGTTCTTGATCAGGCTTGCCCAGAGGTTGAGCTGATTGTCGTAGATGGAGGGTCATCCGACAATTCGCTTGAAATTATTAAGAGGTATGCAGAACGGTTGGCTTGGTGGGTGAGTGAGCCAGACGGTGGACAATCAAATGCGTTCAACAAGGGTTTTTCGCATGCACGGGGGAAGTATCTGACCTGGGTAAATGCCGACGATATTATGGTCGCGGGTTGCCTGAAGAAGGTTGTTCGTGCGATGAGGCGACATCCAGACTGTCAATGGTTTACTGGAAACATGTTTAGGTTTACGCAAGACGGTAATGTCACGGAAATAGCATGGGGGCCGCATTTCTATCCTCAGTGGATGCAATGCGGAAATTCGCCACTTGTCACATTTGGCCCATCGACGTTTTTCTCAAAGAAGATTTACGAAGAGGCTGGAAAGATTGACGAGTCGCTTCATTACGTAATGGACACCGACCTTTGGGTACGATTCATGAAGATGGGCGTGAAGATGCGTCGGATTAATTGCTTCTGTTGGGGGTTTCGGATGCACGAGGCAAGCAAGACGGCGGAGTTCGGCGAGCATCAACTTGCGGCTACAGCAGGTGCAAGGTTGCGCGATGAGGAAAGGGCTGCTTTTGACCGAGTTGGCTATAGGCCGTCGCGCGTGTTGCATTTTCTTGTCCGTGTCTTGCGCTTTCTTGACGGATCATTTCTCCGTCTGCTTATACTCCGTAAGACTTTCAGGAGAGTTGACACATGATCTGCTTCTGTTGGGTACAGTTGCCTCAATATGCCGCCAGATGCATTGGCGCATTATCGGCATGCGTCACAAATGAACGTGTTATAGTTGTTGCGACGAGGCCTAAAGTCCCGGTGAGGGGAATGGAACGTTTTATACCTGATATAAACTGGATTGACGAAGATGAGCCGCGAACGCTACAAGAGATTTGCGGAGAGATTCCGCGCGTTCTCTTTGTGCCTGGCTGGGGAATACCTGTCTTTAATAGATTTCGTAATGAAGTCCGTATGCGAGGATGCAAGGTATTGGCAATGTCGGACAACAATTACATCTTTTCGGCTAAAGAGTGTTTTAAGGCATTGCGGTTTCGTCTCATTTTCCGGTCAAAGTATGATGGATATCTTGTTCCCGGGAAGTCTGGACAACGCCTGATGCATTTCTATGGTGTTGACGAAGGTGTTGTTGCGAGTGGATTATATGCGGCAGATTCCGAACTGTTCCATGACGGAGAGCCTTTGGCACACCGCCCCAAGCGGATGATCTTTGTTGGACGTCTTGAAGCGACTAAGAATGTTATTCGACTCTGTGAGGCATTTAGGCGTTCGTCAGGGCGGGCAGATGGGTGGTGTCTTGATATTTATGGTTGTGGCAGTCTGCGCTCTCGATTAAAGGATGGCGATGGTATCACTATTCATGATTTCATGCAGCCGGAGCAGATTGCTGTAAAATATCGCGAAAGCCGTGTCTTTATTTTACCAAGCATAAAGGAGCATTGGGGATTGGTAGTTCACGAAGCAGCCCTCAGTGGTTGTGTCCTGCTTTTGAGTGATCGGGTAGGGGCGAAGGACGATATGCTGGGAATAGGCAATGGATTTGAATTTGATCCATATAGTGTTGACAGTATGGTGGTGGCTATGGATAAAGCTTTTTCAATGTCGACTAAAGAACTTGCCATTGCGCAAGAGATGTCGAAAGATATGGCACGTAACGCTGGATTGGATAAGTTTGTAGGTAGTGTAAAAAGATTGGCGGGACTGTGAGAATAGCGCAAGTTGTGTCTGCAATGAACAATTTGTCAAGTGGGGTCCAATCCTATCTTGACGATTTGTGTGCGGCTCTTTCATCTATTGGAGAAAAGCCGATACTCTATACGTGTGGTTCTGTAAAATATGTTCCACGAAACTATGAGTTGCGATCCTTTCCTACTTGTGCATTCCCAGCCGCACGCTTGGGGCGATCACCCGGATTAAAAAGGGCTTTGTTCAAAGAACTCCCTTCTTTTGACATTGTCCAAACAAATGCGTTGTGGATGCTTCCCAATCTTTATCCAGCTCAAGCACTTCGCTGTGCAAAAACAAAATTGGTTACGATGCCACATGGTTCATTCTCTTCTTGGTCATTGAGCCGGTCGAAGTGGCGGAAGAAGGTCTTTGGCTGGCTAGGTCAAAACAAGGCGTTGGCGCGTACAGATATGTTTATTGCCACTTGCGAGGCTGAATACGAAGACATTCGGAGATTGGGGTTTAGGCAGCCAGTTGCAATCATACCGATTGGTGTGGATGTGAAGAAAGTATCGGCTGTTGCGCATTCGGCAAAGAGATATCGGCGACTGGTTTTTATGTCAAGGATTCATCCAGTAAAGAATATTGAAATGTTACTTCGCGTCTGGAGCAGGATCGCGGCAGGGTTTCCAGATTGGCAACTGTCTCTTGTTGGCCCGGACAAAGGGGCGTATGCAGATCAAATGAAACTTCTGGCTCAGAGACTGGGATGTCCGCGTACGAATTTTGAGGGTGCATTACTAGGGGAGGAGAAGTACAAGTTCCTTTGGGAGTCAAGCTGTTTCGTCTTGCCGACATTCACGGAGAATTTTGGGATTGTTATCGCGGAATCACTTGCGTGTGCGTTACCAGTAGTATGTACACGTGGCGCTCCATGGGGAGGGATTATAGAGAATGATTGTGGTTGGTGGCCAGAAATCGATGAAACTCAGTTCCAAGATTCCCTTGTTGCGGCATTGTCTTCTTCGGAACAGGAACTTAGACGGATGGGGGAGAATGGGCGTCGATGGGTTGAACGTGATTTCTCTTGGGGGAGTGTTGCCTGTAAGCTTCGCGATGCATATAGGTGGTTGATCCAGGGCGGCACGAGACCTGGTTATATCTTATGAATATGCGTGGTGACCAACCTGTGAGGGCAAAAGACAGTATTTTTTCTCGTCTGAGAAATCTCGCATCGAATCAGCGAGAACTTATTCTGTATTGCTTTATCGGATGTACTGGTGTAGCCATCGACTATCTAGGTTTTCTTATATTGACAAATTGGACAACACTTCATTACCAGGTTGCGAATGCTATTAGTGTTTCTCTGGGCATACTGAATAACTTCTTTTGGAATGCGCATGCGAATTTCAAGGTGAGGAGTCGGCTTTTGTTACGATTCCTCTCTTTTTATTCTGTCGGTTTGATAGGATTGGGCATTAGTGCAACATTGTTATATCTTTTCGTGGAGTGCTGGCGCTGGAACATTGTCTTGTCAAAGTGCTTGGCCATATTCTTTGTGACCATGGTACAATTTACCTTAAACAAATTCATAACTTTCAGGAAAGGAGATAATGATGGAAAAGCTAGCCATTGTCATTCCGGTCTATAATGAACAAGATGCGATAGGTGGTGTATTGCAGAAATGGGTGAAGATGCTAGATGAAATCAAGGTTCATTATGTAATCTTTGCTCTTAATGATGGTTCAAAGGATAATTCTTTAGAGATCTTGCGTAATTATGAGGCACGATTCCCGGACAGAATTATTGCGATAGACAAATTGAATAGCGGGCATGGTCCCACAATTCTGATGGGTTATCGTAAGGCTGCTCAAGAAGGGTATGATTGGGTGTTTCAGATAGATAGCGATGACGAAATGGGGCCAGAGGAATTCTCTGTGTTATGGGGGAAGCGTAATGAATTCGATTTCCTCGTCGGTTATAGGAAAGGACGGCGTCAGGCATTTTCACGTCGGATGGTGTCGTGGGTGTCACGGTGTGTCGTGCGTTTGTTTTATGGGAAGACAATATGGGATGTTAACACGCCATATCGTCTGATGCGTGTGTCATGGTTCGCCAAGACCTTCATGTCAATACCTGATCAGACTTTTGCTCCGAATGTGATAATCTCTGGTGTGGCGTCAAGAGCGGGATGCCGTAGGCTGGAAATACCTGTGCCGCAGCATGATAGGGTGACCGGAGTGGTTTCGATAAAGAAGTGGAAACTCTTGAAAGCCGCCTTTAGGAGTTTCGTTCAGACAATTTCATTTTCGTTTAAAGTGCCAAAATGAACATGTGGCTGATAGGTTTTGCCGTACGCATGATGATAGCAGGTGCATTACTTGCTATTGGCATTTGGTTGGCACGTAGGCATCCTTGCAGGGTTGGTCTCAAGTGCTTCATGGGATATTATGCTGTCCGTTTGCTCGTCATGGCCATCTTGGTTTGTGGCATGAATCAATTGCCTACGGACATCAAAGGGTGGTTCCTACATGCGAACTGGATGAATGATGGATATTTCCCCGGAAAAGATTTTCATTCACCTTATTGCCTAGGGTTTAACTTTCTGTTAGCGGCATCGACTTTCTGTCTCAAGTCGCCTTATGCAATTGTGTTTCTGTTTACAGCCGTAGAAGCGGTTGCCCTTCTGATTCTTTATTTCTCCTTGAAAAGAATTCTTCCTGAAATCAATGTAAGGAGAATCATCATCCTTTACCTCTCTTCTCCTATTATTACATTTACATCGTGGTTTGGGGCCCAAGATGAGGTGTTTCCGCTCTTAGGAATAAGTGTGCTAATATGGCTATTCTGTAGGAATGAAAAAGCCTATCTTGACTATGTTGTTGCTGGAGTTGCTATTTCCTTCACTAAGATCTTGTCATTGTTTTATCTTCAACCTTTCTTCTTTATTCGAAGATATCGAACCTGCTTGGCAGGGTTCGTTGGGGCGGTGGTGTATTTTGCGGTGGCTAAGGTTGTTGGCGTGTCGCCTTTTGATCTCATCTTTAGTCGTGTAATCGGAATGGAGACATCAGGAGACAACATCGCTACTATAATTACCCCTGGAAATATATGGCATTTATTCAACTTGCGGCCAGGAAATAACTTAATGTCGCTATGTTGTTTGTTTGCGCTGGGATGTGTTACGTTACCATTCTTGCCAAACCTATTGTTAAAAGACGATGACAAGTCACGGCAAGTATTGAAATGCTGCACGTTGGCAGGATGTTTATTCATGACCTTCAGCTTGTCATACCCAATGACATTTACAAATTATGCCATTCCTGTCATGGTGTCAATCTTGGTGACCTTGCTCCATGAATGGAGGTGGCCGAGATTGATACTTTTCTTTATCTGGTCAAGTGTCATGTCCGTGAAAGAACAAGTGGTAGGTCTCACAATGAATCTTGCCAGCCCGAATCATTTAGTACAATATTTAGCAAATTTCGTGGAGATTTCTTCTGTAGTGCTTTCTGTCTTGTTGCTCGTACTGATGTTGAAAGTAGCCCATGAGAATGCTTTTCTTGGAACGAAGATTCATTCAATAAGGAATGTGCCATGAGGATTCTGATTACAGGTGGAAGCGGATACATTGGTTCGGTTGTCGCCCGAGAATTGTCGGAACTGGGGTATGAGGTAGTAATATTTGATAACCTTGAAAGAGGTCACCAGTGTAACATCTCTGTTGGTCTGAGATTGATAAATGGAGATCTTAGGCATCTAGATGAAATTGATGCAGCCCTTCGTGAGGTCAGACCTGACGCGATTATGCATTTTGCGGCGTATGCACTTGTTGGCGAGAGCATGGCGAACCCGATGATGTACTTTGAGAACAATGTCAAGGGCGGAGTGAATCTGCTTTCGGCGATGGAGGCTGTCGGATGCAAGCGGATCATCTTCTCGTCGAGCTGCGCCACGTACGGGGTTCCGCCAAGTCTGCCGATAGAAGAGACCATGCAGCAGAAGCCGACAAACCCCTACGGACATTCCAAGCTGATGTTCGAGCAGATGTGTACTTGGCTTCAAGAGACAAAGGGGTTTAAACCAACGTTTCTGAGGTACTTTAATGCTGCTGGAGCTGTTGAGCCAATGGTTGAGGATCATGAGCCGGAGACTCATCTTATTCCCAATGTACTAAAGGTAGCGCTTGGCAAGAAAGAATATGTCTCGATTTGGGGTGATGATTACCCAACACCTGATGGGACATGTATCAGAGACTATGTCCACCTTAAGGATTTGTCAAGTGCTCATATTTTGGCCTTGGAGAAGGAGGCGGTTGGGGCTTTTAACCTTGGGACTGGGAATGGCATTTCGGTACGAGAAATAGTTGAGACCAGCCGTAAGGTTACAGGGCATTCGATTCCGGTGAGGGTCTGCCCAAGGCGCCCTGGAGATCCTCCTGCATTGTATGCCAGTGGGCAACGAGCAAGGGCGGTGTTGGGGTGGAAGCCGATTTACAGTGATGTGGAGACAATCATACGAGACGCATGGGCAGCACATCAGCGTTGGCCCGATGGATATAAGGAGGCATGATGTGTTTTCTATCTTGATTCTGACATACAACGAAGAACAGAATCTGGACGAGTGTCTGGATTCTGTCTCGTGGTGCGATGACATCTGGGTCTTGGATTCTGGATCGACAGACAAGACGGTAGAAATTGCTAAGAGCCGAGGATGTAAACTACTGACTCGGAAGTTTGACAATTTCGGTGATCAGCGGAATTATGCAATTGATAATGCACAGTTCAAGTACAAGTGGGTATTTGATCTCGATGCGGATGAACGTTTCACACCGGAATTGAAAGCAGAATGCGAAGCTGTTGTCGAAAAGGATGAAAAAAGCGCATATTATTGCTCGTACAAGAATATCATGTGGGGGAAATGGTTGAAGCATTCGACCAATTTCCCAATCTACCAGATGCGTTTCCACAAGCTGGGAGAGATCCGCTTTGAGCCGTTTGGCCATGGGCAGAAGGAGGGGCCTGCATTACGAGGAATCGGTTATCTGAAAGAACCATATATTCATTATAATTTCTCGAAGGGGTTGTCGGATTGGTTCGCAAAACATGTGGGATATGCCCGTAGAGAAGTTTTGTTGCGCTTAGAAAACGAAAAAAGAGGCGCGGCTCCTATTGTGGGGAATGACAAGATAGCCAGGCATCGCCGTGTCAAGCGGTTTGCGGCTAAGTTGCCGTTTAAGCCTGTCTTAAAATTCTTCTACATCTACATTTTCAATCTTGGTTTTTTAGATGGGAAAGCAGGATTTCGTTTTGCGCTTATGCAGATGTGGTATCAATTTGTTATAGAAACAATATACAGGGATCTAAGGAACGGCAGCAAGTAAGAATACATAGTCTCTTATTAAGTGAGTATGATGCGAAAGGTCTTGAAAGAATTGGGTGAGAAGATCCCTTATGGGATTGGTCGATGGTTGGCACGAATTCCCTTTGCATGGCGACTTGGGGGGGAATACTTGCGGATGCTTGAAGAATGTCATCGGGTTAATGATATTAAAGAACAGATCGGAGAAAAGTATGCGGTAGATCATTTTCACAGAATATTCAGGCATGCCTGTAGGCATTATCCGTGTTACCAGAAACTTTATGCTGAAGCTGGTGTGTTGGGACTGGAGATTAAATCGTGTCGTGATATCGCAAAGATTCCGATAATCGATAAGGCGTGGGCTCGGAAACATTTTGAAGAGTTCAAAGGTGCGTATCGGTTGAATACAGGTGGATCGAGCGGTGAGCCGACAGCATTTTGGGCGGACAAGAATTGTTGGGCACGAGAATGGGCGCACATGCACACGATATGGGAAATGCTGGGGTACGACTATCGGGATTTGAAGCTGGCCATTCGGGGTAGGAATCTCGGTAAGCGTCCTTTCTCCTACAACCCCGTTCACAACGAGTACATCATTAATACCTACCTGAGTGTAAAGGATTATGCGCCGCAGCTCGAGAAGTTGTTCAAGAAGCGGAATGTGAAATGGTTTCATGGCTATCCGAGCTCGATCTACCAGTTCATCCTTGAATGCGAAGAGGTGTTCGGGAAGGATGGAACGCAGAGGTTGTTCCGGACAGTACGAGGGCTCCTACTTAGTAGCGAGTTCCCATTACCATACATGAAGGAGAAGTTCAACGAGTATGGGCTTAAGTGGATTTCATGGTATGGGCATACCGAAATGTGTGTGTTGGCGTATGACGAGAATTGTGACAACAGGTATCGTCCGTTTGCTACGTACGGTCTTGCCGAGGTTGAGAACGGACATCTGATCGGAACCAGCTTTCATAATTTTGACATGCCGTTGATTCGCTACGACACAGGAGACTTGGTCGAGGCGACGAAAGTATCTGCCGGCGGCATGGTGGAGGAGTTTGCAATCAAGGAAGGACGCAGCGGAGATTTCATCGAGGACAAGCACGGCAAGAAGATCCCTCTGACGGCTCTGATCTTTGGCCGCCACCACAAGGCGTTTGATGTCGCCGACTATATTCAGATCGGGCAGACAGAGCCGGGCAAGGCTACGTTGTATGTGACGATGAAGAATCGGGATGTAGTTGGTGACATGGTGAAACTTTTTGACTTGACGAATGTAGATGTTGATTTTGAGTTTAAGGTTGTGGAAAAGCCGGTAAGGACGGCGATGGGGAAGTTGAAGTTGAGAGTATAAGTGTTCGGTGGTCGTGTTGAAAGAGAAGGTAGAAGAGCATTTAACGATGAAACAGGTAAGATACATTGGACTTGATCTGCTGCGCGGCATTGCAGCGTTTGGAATTGTGGGATGCCATTTGTCGCTCACGTCTCGGACGGATGGCGGAAATCTGGTTACGGCGTTGTGCGATTTCAACGTTGGATTGTTCGCTGCCGTAGCGGGGTTCTTGATGTGCGGTGGCGGGAAGAGCGACAGTTGGTTGGAGTATGTTGGGAAAAGGGCGCGACGCTTGCTGCCGACGTATTTCTTTTGGAGTGCAATGTTCATATTGGCGACGAGTACCTTTGACTTGCTTCTTGACGGAGGGCATTTGAATCCGAAGTACGGGACGGTTTTTTTCTGGGGAAAGGTTATTTTTGCGGGGGATGCTGCAACGCACTTGTGGTTTCTTGTATGCCTTTTTTATGCACAGGTTGGGTTGTGGCGCTGCTTAAAGTCATGTGAAGGCAGACGGTATGGGTTGATCTGGATTGGGCTTGGCGGATTGGCCATTGCAGGGAGTGTTGTTCTGGGAGGATGGTTCGGAATGTATCCATTGCGCTTACTGGCGTTCGTGATGACAGGGTATGGTATTGGGTGTTGGCTCTGCGAAGAGACACTTGATTTTTTCAGAAGGCACAGGGATGTGGTTTGGTTGGTGGTGGTGGGCGTGCTTGTCGGACACGTGATGGCTAGGGGCATGGTGCCGGGTTTTATTCGAGACTGGATTGCCGTTGTGCCTGTGTTGTTGGCATTTGTAATCCTTGATTCCGGTAAAGAGAAGTTTGTGAAGATCACGACGTTTCTGGGTGCTACGAGCATGGGGGTGTATCTTGTCCATCCACTCATAACACGCGGGCTATCGGTTGTCGTTACTCGCCTCTCCCAGCCGCCGTTTTCGGCGCAAATCGTCCTTGCAGAGTGGCTTCTTGCTTGGGTGATTTCTCTGGCGGCGACGTATGTGTTGGGCCGACTGCCAGTAGTGAGGCGGTTTGTGTGAGAGGGCAAAGAACTCAAAGGAAAGAGTATGAAACAGATACTTCAATCATTCAAAACCGGTGAAATGTGGCTCGCCGAAGTGCCGGCACCGCTGTGCAAAGGGAAGGGTGCGGACGTAAGGACTTGCGCGAGCTTTGTGAGTGCGGGAACCGAACGCATGCTCGCCGAGTTCGCAAAGAAGGGACTTGTCGGCAAGGCGCTTCAGATGCCAGATCAGGTGCGGAAGGTCATCCGCAAGATGAAGACGGAGGGATTCTTCGCCACTCTGGAAAAGGTTCAGGCGAAGCTCGACCAGCCGATTCCGCTTGGGTATTCGAGCGCCGGCATCGTGGTCGAGGTGGGGCGCGACTGCGGGTTGAGCGTCGGTGACCGTGTTGCCTGCGGCGGCGCGGGGTTTGCCAACCACGCCGAGTTCAACTATGTGCCAAAGAATCTGATGGTGAAGATTCCTGACGGCGTTAGCTTTGAGGATGCGAGTTGTGCGACGGTCGGCTCGATCGCCTTGCAGGGCGTGAGACAGTGCGAGGTGAACCTTGGCGAGACGGTTGCGGTGATTGGTCTGGGTCTCATGGGAATTCTCGCCGTACAGATGCTCAAGGCGAGCGGTTGCCGTGTCATCGGGTTCGATCCGAATCCATCGCGCTGCAAGCTTGCGGAGGAGATGGGGTGCGATAGGGCGGTCAGAGACAATTTTGTTGCCGAGTGCATGGCGTTCTCGGGCGGGTATGGCGTTGATGCCGTGCTTATTACGGCGGCGACACATTCTGATGAGCCGGTGACTGTCGCGGCTGAGATATGCCGTAAGAAAGGACGAGTCGTGGCTACGGGGCTTGTAGGGATGAATCTGCCACGCGACCAGTACTACAAGAAAGAGGTCGATTTCCGTTTGAGTTGTTCATACGGTCCAGGTCGGTATGATCCGGTGTATGAGGAGCAGGGGGTTGACTATCCGTTTGGGTATGTGCGATGGACGGAACAGCGGAACATGGCGGCATTTCTGCAACTGGTGGCGGAGGGCAGGGTGACGCCATCAAGGCTTGTTACGCATAGATTTAAGTTTGATGATGCTCTTGAGGCATATCAGGTTCTGTTGGGGGTGAAAAAGGAGCCGTATCTGGGGATTGTGCTGGAGTATGGGGATGGAGAAGATTATAGCCGTGTGGAAAATCCAGAACGCGTGGAGATTGGGAGGAGGGTTGATTTTAACCGTGTCGAACATGCAGAGAGCGTGGGTGTGAGTTTCATCGGGTGCGGGAATTTTGCGAAGGCGGTGCTGTTGCCGACATTGAAGAAGACGGCGGGTGTGGCGTTTCGTGGCATTTGCACGGCGAGCGGGATGAACTGCGGAGAGACCGGCAAGAAGGAGGGGTTTGCTTTCGCGGCCACCGATCAGAATGAGGTGTTGAAAGATGAGGGGACGAATCTTGTGATGGTGACGACGCGGCACGATCTTCACGCTGCGCAGATCGCCGCCGCGCTTGAGGCGGGGAAATATGTGTTCTCGGAAAAACCGCTCTGCATAAACGAGCAACAGCTGGAAGGTTTGCTGTCTTCCGCAGAGGCGCAGGGTCTCGAAGACTTCAATAAGGTAATGGTAGGGTTCAACCGCAGGTTCTCGCCTCATGCGAAGCTTCTGAAGGAGTATTTCGCGAAGAGGACGCTTCCGCTGGTGATGCACTATCGCGTCAACGCCGGGTCGATTCCGAAGGATGTCTGGTTGCAGGATCCAGAAGTCGGTGGTGGGCGCATGGTAGGCGAGGGATGTCATTTCATCGACTTTATGAGCTATGTTTGCGGCGCGCCGGTCGTGAAGGTTCAGGCGATGAGCATCCAGACCTCCAACGCAGCAGAGACGCCTGAAGATTCCATTAGCGTAAACTTGCAGTTCGGTGACGGAAGCGTGGGAATCTTGGAGTATGTCGCTTTGGGCGATACGACGCTTCCCAAGGAATTCTGCGAGATTCACGGCGAGGGATCGACTGCGGTGATGGACAACTTCTGCAAGACGTTTTGCACGGGTAAGCTTGGCAAGCGCAAGTTGAAAGGCAAGCAGCAGAAGGGATTTACGGAAGAACTGGCAGCAACGGTTGCCGCCGTGAAAACAGGAATGTCGATGCCCATTCCTTTCACGGATATCCTCAATGTCACCAAGACAACTTTTGCCGTACTTAGAGCAGTCAAGACTGGGCAAAGCGAGGCGGTTTGAATATTGGGCGAATAGCAAGAACGATTCGGCACCTGAAATTCCGTCAGATGTGGTACCAGGTATGGCGGAGGGTGCAGCGGCGGCTCGAGGTGCATCCCCAATGCGCTGTGAGCGAACTGCCAGAGTTCACCTTCCTGAACTTGAAAGCGTGGCCGAAGGGATGGAATGATGAGTCGCTAGATATGCTGTGGAGGTATAATCTACATTACTTTGATGGGTTAACTGCAAGAAACATGGAGAATGTAAAGAAATGCGAGGAGCTTATCGGGAAATGGATAGCGGAAAATCCAAGGGGGAGCGTACCGGGATGGGATCCATATCCAACGAGTTTGAGGATTGTGAATTGGGTTAAGTGGTTGCTTGATGGTGGCAGTACCGAACAAGTAGAACATGTAGATGGTTCGATAAGGGCGCAGGTGGAATGGCTGGAGCAACATGTCGAGTGGCACATCATGGCGAACCATCTGATGGCGAACTTGAAGGCACTGATCATCGGTAATAAGTACCTTGGACGCGACTATTCGAAGTGGATGCGTTTGTACCGGGAGCAGATAGCGGAACAGGTCTTGCCTGACGGAGGGCACTTCGAGCGTAGTGTCATGTACCACGCAATCATGCTTGAGGATGTGCTTGATGTGATGAGATTATGCGGTGTCGGCGTGGAATGGTTGAAGCCTGTTGCCGAAAAGATGCTACGCTATCTCGTGAACATGACGGGGCCGGATGGGAAGATTGCAATGTTCAACGACGCTGCGGAAGGAATCGCTAAGCCGACGGAATGGTTGTGCAGGTATGCGCAAGAATTGGGCGTGAAGGTTTCGGCGGTGGAGCCGTTCATGGATTTTCCCGATGCTGGGTATACGCGAATGATGGTTGGTGATTTTGTGTTGTTTGCGGATACTGGACCAATAGGTCCTGATTACCAGCCGGGGCATGCCCATGCCGATACACTGACATACGAACTCTATTACAAAAACAGGAAGTTTATTACGGACGCAGGGACGAGCGAGTATCGGGGAACGAGACGGGCTTACGAACGGTCGACGGCAGCACACAATGTTGTGGAGATTGGCGGATGCAACTCCAGCGAGGTATGGAGTTCTCACAGGGTTGGCGCGAGAGCGCGAATCGTGGAACGTCGAGTGGAGCCCACACGAATTTATGCTGCACATGACGGATATGGGGGAATCGTGGGAAGAGAGTTTGAGTTGACGGAAGAAGGATTGATTGTGAGGGAGAATGTTGCCGGGAGGGGTAAGTGTGTGACGAGGGTTCACTGTGCACATGAGGATCTGAACTGGGTAGGTCATGTGGACAAATTCGAGTATGCGGTGGAGTTTGGGAAGTTGGAGCAAGGCATCTGTCTTTCGATGCGGTTTGACGCACCAGGTGGATTTGGCTATACTATCAAACCGTGTAACGACACGTTATGCGTTTCCGTGTGCTGAAATGTTTAAAGCAGAGGATTGATGAAGATATTGTTTTTTAGTCACTATTATACGCCGGAGGGTAATGCCCCTGCGACGCGGGTGAGTGCACTTTGTGAACGGTGGGTTAAGGCGGGACATGATGTGACCGTCATTACATGTCCGCCCAATGTGCCTAATGGCGTCGTCTATGACGGCTATGCAAACAAACGTACGCATGAAGTGATCAACGGCGTGAAGGTTGAGCGTGTCAAGCTCTACATCGCGGCCAATAAGGGTGCTGTCAAACGGATGCTCAATTTTGTAAGCTACTTCTTCAAGGCGTTGTTTGCTGCATTGAGGCTGCCCAAGCCAGATGTGGTGATCGCGACAAGCCCGCAGATTTTCTGCGGCTATGTTGGAGTGTGGTACAAGAGGTTGAAGAAGGTGCCCCTTGTCATCGAGATCAGGGATATCTGGCCCGAGAGCATGGGGGCGGTCGGGGCGCACATCCCGAGGCTTGCGTACTGGGGACTAGAGAGAATTGAGCGGGCAATGTATCGTGTGTGCGACAGGCTTGTTACGGTTGGTGAGGGGTATCGTGACCGGCTGGCGACAAAAGGCGTTGCAAATGAAAAGATGTCGGTTGTCATGAATGGAACAGACCTTTCGGTGTATAGGCCTGGGCCAAAGGATGAGGCATTGCTTGAGAAGTTCGGACTGAAGGGCAAGTTCGTTGTGAGTTACATCGGAACGGTGGGGATGGCGTGTGGGTTGGAGGTCGTTTTAGATGCGGCGGAGTTTTTCATTAACGCGGGGGAACGGGGATGTGAGGCAGCAAAGGGCGTTGGAGATGTTGTGTTTGTGATTGTGGGGGATGGGGCGCATCGGGAGAGCCTAGAGTCTGAGGCAAAGAGGCGTGGACTTGGCAATGTTGTCTTTACAGGCAGACAGCCGAAGAGTTCTATGCCAGACTGGGTGAATTCAAGTGATGCGAGCCTTGTTCATCTCAAGAAGACGGAATTGTTCACGACAGTGATGCCTAGCAAGATCTTTGAAAGTGCTGGTTGTAAACGGCCGATCATCATGGGGGTGGATGGATTTGCAAAGAAGCTTGTGCTGGACGCGGAAGCTGGATTGGACATGAAGCCAGAAGACGCCGTATCACTCATAGAGTGTGTGCAGAAGATGGTTGCCGCCCCAGAGATGTGCCGTCGGCTAGGGGAGAATGCGTATGAGAAAATCGCGAAGGTTCACAATCGGGATCGGCAGGCGGATGACTATCTGAGGGTGTTAAAGGAAATCACCGCCTAGAACTTGACGACACTGGTTGGTGGCTAGGGAGTATTACTTGAGGGTTTCATCATGAAAATAGTATCTGTAGTTGGGGCGAGACCGAACTTCATGAAGGTTGCGCCATTCTGCCGGGCGATCAAGGCGCATCCAGGCATTGAACATGTGCTTGTTCATACTGGACAGCACTATGATGTCCGAATGAGTGAGCAGTTCTTTAAGGAGCTAGAGATCCCAACCCCGGACATCAATCTGGAGATCGGGTCAGGAACCCATGCTGAACAGGTCGGGCGAACAATGATCGCCTTTGAGAAGGTTCTGAAGAAAGAAAAGCCGGACTGGGTAGTGGTGTTAGGCGATGTGAATGCAACGTGTGCCTGTTCGATTACAGCAAAGAAAGAACATGTAAAGTGCGCACACATTGAAGCGGGCTTGCGCAGTCGTGATATGGATATGCCAGAGGAGATCAATCGACTTGTCACAGACAGACTGAGCGATCTCCTCTTTACGCCAGACCGTCTGAGTAATGCGAATCTTGTGGCTGAGGGTGTGTCGGCGGAGAAGATCAAGTTCGTCGGCAATATCATGATAGACACGCTTGAACGCGAACGCACGAAGGCTGAGGTACTTGACATAAATTTGATCGTTAGGGATAACCTTATTGACGAGCTCGCGGGGCGCAGGCTGCCTGAGCTAGGAGATAGAGGTTACATTGCAATGACGATGCACCGTCCGAGCAATGTTGATCAGCGTGAGACGCTTGTTCCGGCGATGCGGTTCTTTTTGGACGAGGTAAGTAAGGAGCGCCCGATAGTCTGGGCGATACATCCGCGAGCGCAGAAGATGCTCAAGGAGTTTAGCCTTTGGGACGAGATTGTGGCGAATGAGAATATGGTTCTTGTCAAGCCGCTCGGCTACCATGCGATGTTACGCCTCAACATGGGTGCGCGGCTCTTTATGACGGATTCGGGAGGTCTTCAAGAGGAATGTTGCGTCTTGGGTACGCCATGTCTGACGATGCGCTGGAACACGGAGCGTCCCATTACGTTGATGGAGAATGGCGGAGCTTCGATTCTAGTTGGCAATTCTGTAGCAAAGATACGGGATGCCTATCGCGATCAGATCAATGTGGGGCGACATGGGATGCGTCCTGAGCTTTGGGATGGGCATGCGGCAGAACGGATTGCTGCGTGTCTGGTATCTAATAAGTAATTGAGAAAGGAATTCTGTAATGATCAAAGTTGGAATAATCGGTTGTGGTTTCGTAGGTGGTGCGCTCAAGGCTTGGTTGGAGGAGAACAACAAGGAGTGCAAGCTCTTTATCAGCGATCCACCGAAGGGCTACAACGACGATCTGAGCGAAGTAGACATAGCCTTCTTGCAAATTCATGTGCCGACGGAGGATGATGGTACTCAGGATCTGACACTTATGAAGGAGCTGATTCTTAAATTGCCTGATGTTCCGGTCTTCGTGCGCACCACGATTCTTCCTGGTACAAGCGAAATACTTTCAAAAGAGACTGGGCATCAGGTGTGTTACATGCCGGAATTTCTTACCGAGCGTACTTACATTGAGGATTTCAAGCATCAACCAATGGTGTTCACAGGGGCAATCGAGCTTCTTTGTAAGATTTTCAAGGGTAAGACATTCACTACGATGTCTCCGTTGGAGGCCGAGATTACGAAATATTGCCACAATGTCTTTGGTGCATATAAGGTTACATATTTTAACGCCGTGTATGACTTTTGTAAGAAGATGGGTGCTGACTGGGCGCGAGTACGTGCTGGGATGTTGCTTTCCGGATACATTAACGAGGTACATACATACGTGCCAGGACCGGATGGGAAGTTTGGTTATGGTGGCAAGTGTTTCCCCAAAGACGTAAACGCATTTGCGAATCTGACGCAAGGAACTCCACTCGGGACACTCCTTGCTCCCCTGCACGAATTGAATGTCAAGTTCCGTGGATCTGAGGAACATATTTAGCAGGACATATCGTATAAATCATATCGAAATTGTGATGGAGAAAAAGGCGTGGACCTAGCACTTAAGATTGCGCTGGTAATTGCGATTATTATCTGCGTTATTGCAGGGGTGAGAATAGTGCTGATTTGTCTCCACATGCGGTTTGATAAGGAATGGGAAAAGATGTCTCTAGAGGAACGTTGGAAGTTGCAGAACGAGGCGCGCAAAAAGAACATATAGTTGTTTCGCGCTTGAAGTCTCCGATTGGCGCTGGAACTTTTTGCAGGGGCTGTGGTATAGGTGGATCGTGGATCGGGAGATCGGGATGATGGGGGGGGGCGAAGGTTGGTGGTTTGATGGCTGGCGGTTGCGAGGAGTTTGGGTAGTGCGCTTTAGGATCTTCATATCGAGTGTGCGGAGGTGAAGGTTAAGGTGAAGGTGAAGGTTGAGGTGAAGCGGTAAAGGTGAAGGGGAAGAGGGGGAGTAGGTGAAAGTGAATCTACGGAATCGAGCATAAAAACTTGCGATGTCGCGATGCCGATGCATGCGGCGGCAAGAAAGAGTATGATGTTCAGTATGAAGAAGTTTCGGATATTTCTAAGCAGTGTTCAAAGTGAATTTGCTACGGAAAGGCGTTTGCTTGCCGAGTATATCCGCACAGATGCCTTGCTTGGCCGGTTCTTCGATATCTTTTTGTTTGAAGAGGCCGTGGCAAGGGATCAGTCGCCAGCTTGTGTCTATCTCGGAGAGGTGGAGCAATCCGATGTCTATATGGGATTGCTTGGATCCGAGTTTGGGTATGAAACGGAATCTGGGGTTTCGGCTACCGAGTCTGAGTACGACCTTGCGACACGGCTTGGTAAGACCAGACTTGTTTTCATAAAGAGCGTGAGCAGGCGTGATCCAAGGGAGATTCGGTTCGTCAAGAAAGTCCAGGGCGAGGTCACCAGAAAGTCGTTCAAAGACTTTGACTCGCTTCGTTTTGCCGTGTATGGTGCGCTTGTGCGACATCTGGAACAGTGCGGGTATGTCAGGATGACGCCCTTTGATGCATCGTTTGACACGGGGCTGACAATGGACGACATTGATCCGGAGAAAGTATCAAATTTCTTCAAACGGGCGCGAATGGCCAAGAAACTTACGGTGCCGCCTGATGCAGATGTAAAATGGCTTCTTGAGAAGCTGGATGCCATATCGGCGGACGGGAAACTGTCAAACGCTGCCGTTCTGCTTTTTTCTAAAGATCCCCAGCGCAAGTTTCTGGCATCAGAGGTGAAATGTCTTCAGTATTGGGGACGGGAGGTCGAGAGGCCCATCCCGTCGTACAAGATTCTTCACGGCGGACTGATTGACATGATAGAGGAGTCCCTTGCGTTTGTCATGAGTCGCATCGATCATGAAGTCGGCGAACCCTTGCGCAGCGGCGTTGCGCCAGGCCATGACGAACTGCCCGAACTTGCCGTTCGAGAGGCAATCGTGAATGCCGTGTGCCATCGGGATTATGCGGATAACGGCAGCGTGCAGATCATGCTTTTCAGCGATAGACTTGAGATTCTGAATCCAGGCACTCTACCCAAGGGTTGGACAGCCGAAAGGCTTTTTAGGACACATGACTCTAAGGCGCGAAATCTCACGATAGCGCAGGCTCTCAACTGGGCTGGGTATGTTGAAAAGTCAGGGAATGGCACTGAGTCGATTGTCAGACGCTGTTTGGATGCTGGACTACCCAAACCAGAATATCATCCTGATAATGTAGATTTTAAGGTGATTATCTGGCGCAATCCTGCTCGGGTGGGCCCAGTCGGGGCCCAGTCGGGGCCCAGTCAGGGCGCAGTCAGGGCGCAGTCAGGGCGCAGTCAGGGCGCAGTCGCCACGGGAGAAATGTTTGTTCTTTTTGGCGGGATCCGAATTGAAGCGGAAAGAGATTGCTGTCGGGGTTAGAATATGGAATTTGACAATGAAAACTGCACGAAGTCAGGCTGTCGCGTGAAATTTTCTCGCGATCTTTGGAATCGCGGCTGATTTTGTGGGTAGTTGTTAGAGGTTTACCGTGTTTGTATTTAATCAGATTTTCTGATTGGATTTTGGCGCAGGGTTTGGTATAATACTTGCCGCGATAGGAATACGAGATGATTGAGACGTTCCAAATCCGAAACTTTAGGTCTATTCTTGACCTGACTGTTGACTTTAGGTATGGTGAGGGTTCAGCGCCGCGTCGCTATCTGGAGCATGACTCTTGGGCTTTTCTTCAAGCAGGAAGCGATTAGAAGCGCCGTTGCGGTTCAGTGTTGGCGTTCTA
>JAEEGL014567421.1_pt1 | contig 22971 bp, 37 predicted proteins | sample 9134231 | NCBI WGS metagenome assembly JAEEGL01 (sample SAMN16246548, study PRJNA631951) | gut metagenome | biome: gut microbiome; feature: rumen; material: fiber-attached | host: Bos | place: Iran: Karaj | collected 2018-10
TCTTCTTACCCTGATATCCTCCGGCAGCTTCGTATTAACGGCTCTCGGGAAATTCTCTGTTGGAACAGAGCTTTTTGTATCAAATACGGCCACGTTCTTTAAGGCATGGACTCCGGAATCGGTCCTTGAGGCCCCGATGACTTCTATGTCTTCTCCCGTAAGAGAGGACAATGCACTGTCAAGATACCCTTCTATGGTCTGGGGATCATCTTTTAATCTGGCAAAGCCGTGATATCCGGTACCGTCATATGCCACCTCCAGCAGGATCCGTCTTAAGGTGTCATCCGCTTTGTCTCTTCTGTCTTCAGTCATTTCCTCTGATGATAGGCTCATGATCATCTGCCAAGATTGATCAGATTAAGGAATCTTTCAAATTCCTCTCTGGATCTTTTGTTTATAAGCGAAAGCACCATGCCGGAGAAAATACTGACTATGCCTATATTCCACAGGGAAGTCAGAACTATCAGCGTGGGATACTTAGGCACCTCCCCGGTTATGAGATATTCCCTTACTATGGGAATAAAGAAGCATACGCCCACCAATATGAACAATGACCCGATGGTCCCGAAAAAGGCTCCCGGCTTATTGTCACGGAGCAGAGTGAAAATAGTCTTTATCACCTTGACTCCGTCCGAATATGTGGACAGCTTGGAAGGATTGTCCCTGTCTCTGTCCCTGTACTCTATGGGTATCTCGGCTATCTTAAAGTTGTGGCCCAGAGCAAAGATGGTCATCTCGGTCTCTATCTCAAATCCCTTGGAGAAGACTGCAAAGCTCTTTACAAAATCTCTGGAGAATGCCCTGGCTCCCGTCATGATATCGTTTATCTGTGCGTGGAACAGTCTGTTTATCAAGGTCCTTACCAGTCTGTTACCGAAATTGTGGAAGGCTCTTTTATTCTCGGTAAAATACGTGGAGGAGAGCCTGTCCCCTATGGCCATATCCGCCTTGCCCGAAAGGATCAGCTCCTGCAGCTTCGGTCCGAATTCCGCAGGGTATGTATTATCCCCGTCTACCATGATATAGCAGTCGGCGTCTATCTCACGGAACATGGTCCTGATCACGTTTCCCTTGCCCTGCCTCACTTCATGGCGCACTATGGCCCCGGCCTGCTCTGCGATCTGTGCGGTTTTGTCCGTGGAATTGTTGTCATATACATATATCACGGCATCAGGCATATTCTCCCTGAAGTCCGCCACCACTCTGCCTATGGATTTTTCCTCGTTATAACAGGGTATGAGCACAACTGTCTTCATTTATTCCCCTCTTCCGGCTCTGTTGCCACAAATCCATCCGAAAAATCATTACCTCTCATTTTAACATATCCAGGATCAACATACGGTGCCTCCGGAAACAGATCGTATCCTCCCTGGTCTCCATCCTTCGGCCTGTACACGACATGCTTTGTGCCGTCTTGTGCGGTAAGCTCCACACTGTCGCATTCATACTGATAGTAAGCTGATGCCCAGATAAGGTTCTCATTCTCGGTGAGCACATCCCTGTCAAGCTTTACGGGCACCATCAGAAGGATCATGACGGATATAAAGCCTGCCATCACCTTGATCTCGCTTTTATCCGCAAGGGCTGCTCCAGCAGATATGGAGAGCGCCAGGAAAACGGTGGCCATGCCGTATCGCATCAGCGGAGACGAGAAAAGCCAGTACAGGAAGCATAACATGCCCGAGACGAAGATGACGAGATCCATGCCCCTAAGCTTCCCCCTGAGGACACGTATCAGGGCACATACGCTCAGTATGCCCACGATGAGAAGCGCGGTCCTTGGTATCATGTCTATCTTAAGGAACCATCCCTGGAACCAGGTGAAGAATCCGGTGTTAAGGGATGCCTGGGTATTATCATGCAGCTCTCTGCCGTAGGCTACGATATCCGCTCTGTCCCAGAAGGAGACCTCCCTTGGGACCTTCCACTCAACATTGAACAGGTCGATGCTTTCCATGGGATATATCAGATATCCGGTCAGGATGATGTTGCGAAGGAGATAGGGTATGACGAATATCAGTGAGGTTATGACACAGCACAGGATGCCCCCTGCCTTCTTTTCACGGATGAGGCGTATGAGCACATACAGTGCAAGGAGCGCAAGGGGCGCTGCCGACAGCTTTACCGTGATGTCATACACTCCAAGGAGAGCTAACAGTGCATATGGTGCTATCTCCCTCTCTCCCGTATCCCACAGGTCGGTCCATTGTGCGAATATATACAGCATTATCAGCATCGGAACGATATCCGTTCCGAGGGAGGAAATGCTTGATACCGAATATACGGTATAGAAGATGACAGACAGATATATCAGGACGGACCTTCTTATGCCGGTCTTTAGCATGTCCAGGATCCTCATGACGCTTATGCCCAGCATGAAGAAGGTCATAAGTCCGTTCACGATGTGCGTTGGATGGCCCGTAAAAGCAAGGCTCAGCAGAGCATGCATGGTCATGAGCGCGCTGTTGTAGCCGAATCTCATGTGCAGATTGGCAAGCCCCGTTACTATATGATACTTCTCTATCCATTCCACTGCTTGGGCATGATAGAGATAAGTATCCCAGTCCATGGGCTCGGAAGCAGCGATAACGGAAAGTGCCGCAAACAGTATTACGATGACGACCCATCTGCCATGACGGATGCCGTCGATGCATGTCTTCAGGTATTCCCTATGATCCTTCCCGTATATCAGCAGCGTGAGTATAAGGATCAGGGTAAGAGTAAGGAGGGCTGCCATGCCAAGAGGAGCGAAGAAATGCCAGATCTGCGCATATGTATTGATGACGGCAAAGCCCATGATGAGCATGCCGGAAAAGGAGTGCACGGAATATGCGAAAACTCTCTTCGCCACCTTAGATACGGCAAAACCGGCCAGATAGCAGGCCGCTGCTGCATATACTATTTCCACAGCTGTAATAAGCATGTCTGCTTTCCCTTCAGATCATATCGGATTGTATATTGCAAATATTATGATCAGCGAAATGTAGCACAGGAGTACTACATATGCTCTTATATCCCATGCCTTGTAGATAAGGGGTTTCATCTTGGTACGCCCCTCTCCGCCGTGATAGCATCTTGCCTCCATGGCCAGCGCCAGATCATTGGCACGTCTGAAGGCGGAAACGAACAGCGGTACCAGTATGGGGACCAGCGCCTTTGCACGTCTTATCATACCACCGGACTCAAAATCAGCTCCCCTTGCAGTCTGGGCCTTTATGATCTTATCCGTCTCCTCCATAAGGATGGGGATAAACCTCAAAGCAATGGACATCATCATGGCGATCTCATGCACCGGGAGCTTGAACAATTTAAGGAAGCCCAGTCCCTTTTCCATGCCGTCCGTAAGATTGTTCGGAGATGTGGTGAGGGTGAGTATCGTCGATCCGGTAACAAGATACATAAGCCTTACAGCTGTAAATGCGGCATTCTTTGCGCCTTCCTCAGTGATGGTGAACCTCCAGAAGCTTACCATAGGTATACCCGGTGTAAGGAAAAGATTAAACAGTACCGTTATCAGCATGATCATGATGATGGGTTTCATGCCCTTTAAGATCATCAACGGCGGCACATTGGACAGCAGCACCACGCAGATCAGAAATATCGTAGCTATGATATAGCAGGATATATTCTGAGTGATAAACAAAGAGAATATGAATATAAGAGTGCCGGCAAGCTTCACTCTGGGATCGAGCCGGTGAAGTCTCGATTCCGTCTGGTAATACTGGCCGAAGGTTATATCCATCATAGCTTCACCGCCTTAAGTATGGAGTCTCTGGCCTCGGGTATGGTAGTAGCTGTGATATCTACATCAAAGCCCTTATCCTTAAGCATATGCAATATATAGGTCACTCTGGGGGCTGCAAGTCCTATCTCCTCAAGCTCCTTCACCCTGGAGAAGACCTCGCTCCTTGTCCCTTCCATGAGCACCCTGCCTTTATCCATGACCAGTATGTGCTTTGCATTATTGGCCACATCCTCCATGGAATGAGAGACAAGTACTATGGTGATCTGCTGCTTGTCATGAAGGTCCCTGACCATTCCCAGTATCTCTTCCCTTCCTTCGGGATCAAGACCTGCAGTCGGCTCATCCAACACGAGTATCCTCGGCTTCATGGCAAGGACTCCCGCTATGGCAACTCTTCTCTTCTGTCCGCCGGACAGATCGAAGGGTGAGACGTAGTAAAGCTCCTCAGGGAAGCCTACGCTTTTCAGTGCCTCATAGGCTGCCACTTCGGTTTCCATATTCGAAAGGCCCATATTCTTCGGTCCGAAGCATACGTCCTTAAAAACGCTCTCCTCAAAGAGCTGATGCTCGGGATACTGGAATACAAGCCCGACCTTGCCTCTCAGCTTCTTCATCTCGAAGTCCTTGTCATATATATCCTCTCCGTCGAAGTATATATGACCGGAGTCTGCCCTCAGCAGGCCGTTGAGATGCTGCACCAGAGTGGACTTACCGGAACCGGTATGGCCTATAAGGCCAAGGAAATCCGCATCCTTTATCTCAAAGCACACGTCATCAAGCGCCTTGATCTCATTGGCGGTACCCTTGCTGTATATATAATTTACATGATCGAGTATGATCGACATATTTCTCTCACAAGCTCCTCTTCAGACAGTATGCCGTCGGGCAGACTGATCATACCGCTTTTTTTAAGCTCATAGGCAAGGCTGGTGGCCTGGGGTACGGTAAGCCTCAGATCCTTCAGCTCATCCACTCTTGAAAAGATCTCCCTGGGAGTTCCCGTCATCTTTATCTCACCCTTCTCCATAACGAAGACTCTGTCGGCATAGATGACCTCCTCCATATAGTGGGTTATCAGTATGATGGTGACCTTCTCAACATCATTCAATGCTCTTGCAGCCCTGATGACCTCTTTTCTTCCCGAGGGATCAAGCATGGCAGTAGGTTCATCCATTATTATGCATTCCGGATGCATGGCCACCACGCCGGCTATGGCCACTCTCTGCTTCTGTCCGCCGGAGAGCTTCATGGGAGAGTGCTTACGATACTCCCACATACCCAGGGTCTTAAGGGACTCCTCTACCCTTTCCCAGATACCTCCGGTGGGAATGCCCATATTCTCAGGGCCGAAGCCGACATCCTCCTCAACTACGGAACCTATTATCTGATTATCCGGATTCTGGAAGACCATTCCGGCCTTCTGTCTTATGTCCCAGATACTATCCTCATCTTTGGTATTTTTGCCGTCGACCAATACGTATCCTTCAGTAGGATACAATATAGCATTGATATGCTTGGCAAGGGTTGATTTACCGGAGCCGTTGCCTCCCAGAACAGCAATGAACTCTCCCTTTTCAACCTCCAGATCTATGTTATTGACCGCTCTTGTGATCCCGGATACATTACCATCATCGTCACGCCTGATATAATCGTATCCCAGACCATGTGTTTCTATGATAGCCATAACCTTACAATATACAATAAAAAAAGGACCAAGGCAACCGCCCCGGTCCTTTGATCATGTTGTATTTATACCAGCTCTATGAGCACTTCCATAGCTGCATCGCCCTTACGGGGTCCGATCTTGACGATACGTGTGTATCCGCCCTTACGGTCCACATACTTGGGAGCGATCTCTTCAAAAAGCTTCTTGGCCAGATCGACCTTTTTTGTATTCTGCTTTCTCTTGGCGCCCTCTGCGGGAACCTCGGTTACCGGATAAAGCACCTTTAACATCTGGCGGCGTGCATGAACTCTTGAAGGCAGATCCTTCTTGATCTCCTTCTCAACCTCATCGTAAACCGTAACCTTCTTGCCGTCCTTCTCTTCCTTTATACGCTTTCCGTCCTTGTCCTTACGTGCAACCTTGGCCTTAACCTTGACTGTCTCGTAATTGTCCTTCTCGCGTATGGCAAGAGTTATAAGCTTCTCAGCGATCTTCTGTACCTCTTCGGCACGAGCCGCAGTCGTAACGATCTTCTCGTTAAGTATAAGGGCTGTAACCTGATTACGAAGAAGTGCCTTCCTCTGTGAGGATGTTTTTCCTAACTTTCTGTATTCCATGATCTTTTCTCCTTTTCCTATATTACCGGAATATGCCTTTTGGTCTTACTGCTCCGGCAAGCAGGGTTTATCCCTGCGGGACGGAACTGCCGTACCTTTTGGATTTACCTGCAGTCCCAACTGTTGTGTCTTTTACTCGCTCTCAAGCTCTCCGTTACCGGCCTTAAGCTCAAGTCCGAGATCCTTAAGCTTCTCAAGCACCTCTTCAAGTGACTTGCGACCGAGATTCCTGACCTTCATCATCTCATCGGGTGTCTTGTTTGTAAGCTCGGATACGGTATTGATACCTGCTCTCTTGAGACAGTTATATGACCTTACCGAAAGCTCAAGCTCATCGATGGACATGTTCATCACATTGACCTTGACATCTTCCTTCTTTGCGGACATAACCTCTGTCCTGCTTGCTGCATCGGACAGATCCACAAAGAGATTAAGGTGCTCGGACAATACCTTTGCCGCAAGGCTTACCGAATCCTCGGGGCTTAATGTGCCGTTGGTATATACATCAAGTGTGAGCTTGTCAAAGTCTGTCTGCTGTCCTACACGGGTGTTCTCCACGCTCATATTTACCCTCTCTACGGGGGTATATATGGAATCTATGGATATAACTCCTATAGGAAGCTCAGGGCTCTTGTTCTGCTCCGAAGATACATATCCTCTGCCGTTGGTGATGGTAAGCTCGATGTATAGCTTTGCATCAGAGCCGCTGAGTGTTGCGATATGCTGATCCTTGTTGACCACTTCTATATCCTGGTCTCACTGTACCTCAGCTCCCGTAACCTCGCCCTCTCCGTCAAATTCGATGTAAGCTGTCTTCGGTTCATCTGATGAGCTGTTATTCCTGATGGCAAGACCCTTAATGTTAAGGATGATCTCCGTCAGATCCTCTTTCACTCCGGGAAGTGTAGAGAATTCATGAAGCACTCCATCCACCTTCACCTGGCTCACTGCTGTGCCGGGAAGAGATGAAAGCATTATCCTCCTGAGTGAGTTTCCGATGGTTATACCGTATCCTCTCTCCAAAGGGGTGCACACAAATCTGGCATATTTTCCGTCCTCGGAACTTCCCTGTATCTCTATTTTGGGTTTATCAAATTCGAACAAATCGAATACCTCCTGATTTAGGCATCTTATGCCTTCCTACCAACCAATATGTATCAGATTACTTAGAATACAACTCGACGATAAGCATCTCATCAACGGGTACGTCTATCTCTTCCCTTTCAGGAAGTCTGTCAACTGTTCCCTTGAAATGCTCGGGATCGGCGATAAGCCATGCCGGTACCGTACGTCCTGATGTAGCTTCGAAGATATCCTTAATGTGCTGAGAGGATCTCTTGTTCTCTCTGATCTCGATCACATCACCGGGCTTTACGCTGTATGAAGGAATAAATACTGTCTTTCCGTTCACGGAAAATACCTTGTGATCTACCATCTGACGAGCCTCTCTCCTGGTCTTTGCAAATCCGAGGCGGAATACAACATTATCAAGCCTCTGCTCAAGCATTACCATGAGGTTCGTACCTGTCATGCCCTTCATTCTGTCAGCCTTGTTATAGTAATTTCTGAAAGGCTTCTCAAGGACACCATATATGAATTTAGCCTTCTGCTTCTCGCGAAGCTGAGTGCCATACTCACTTACTTTTCTTCCGGATCTTCTTACCTGTCTGTTAGACTTCTTATCATATCCAAGGTAGACAGGATCAAGATCTAATGATCTGCATCTTTTCAGAACAGGTTCTCTATTAACTGCCATATGTCTTCCTTCCCTCCTAAATTAGACTCTTCTTCTCTTTGGCGGACGGCACCCGTTATGAGGAACGGGGGTTACATCCTTGATACTTGTGACTTGAAGTCCTGCTGCTGCAAGGGCTCTGATAGCCGCTTCACGGCCCGAACCAGGACCTTTGACCATTACATCTACCGACTTCAAACCATAGGGAAGAGCTGCTTTGGTAGCAGTTTCCGCTGCCATCTGAGCTGCATATGGAGTAGATTTCCTTGAACCTCTGAAGCCAAGACCACCGGCACTTGCCCATGAAAGAGCGTTACCTTCAGCATCCGTAAGGGTTACAATGGTATTGTTAAAGGATGACTGAATATGTGCCTGTCCGTGTTCAACGTTTTTTCTGATGCGCTTTTTTGTTACTCTCTTCGCACCTGCTTTTGAATTACCAGCCATTAAAACTAACCTACTTTCATTGTTATTGTGTCAAGTTAATAGTTACTTCAGCGCAAATATATTACTTCTTCTTATTTGCTACTGTTCTCTTGGGACCCTTACAGGTCCTTGCGTTTGTCTTCGTTTTCTGTCCGCGGCAGGGAAGACCCTTTCTATGACGGGTTCCTCTGTAGCAGCCGATCTCTGTAAGCCGCTTGATGTTCATAGCAACTTCTCTCCTGAGATCACCTTCGATGACCTGAGTCTTGTCTATGACATCACGGATCCTTGATACTTCCTCATCCGTAAGATCTTTACATCTTGTATCAGGATCAACCTTTGCATCCTTTAAGATCCTTACGGCTGATGATCTTCCGATACCGTAGATGTATGTCAGACCGATCTCAACGCGCTTGTCTCTCGGCAAATCAACACCGGCGATACGAGCCATAAGTGAGTACTCCTTTCTTTAAAATATAGTTTTATGCTAAAAGATCCATCGGATCTGTCAGCCCTGAACCTGCTTATGCTTGGGATTCTCGCAAATTATGCGGATCTTGCCTTTACGCTTGATTACCTTGCACTTCTCACAGATAGGCTTTACTGAACTTCTTACTTTCATATCATTCCCTCCTTTCCCAAAAAAAGGCCGTTTTTCATCATATCATAGGGCAAAATTCATTTCAAGAAGAATTTATTTATCTCTCCATGTGATCCTTCCCTTGGTAAGATCATAGGGTGACAACTCGATGGTAACCTTGTCACCGGGAAGTATCTTGATAAAGTTCATGCGGAGCTTTCCTGAAATGTGCGCCAGCACCTCATGTCCGTTCTCCAGGGATACCCTGAACATGGCATTCGGCAGTTTCTCGATCACTTTTCCTTCTACTTCTATGACATCTGCTTTTGACATATATACCTCTTACTCCAAAATGTCCGCTATTGCACGGAAAACATCTTCGGCATCCTTTGTTCCATCCACTGTCCTAAGTATCTTCTTCTTATCATAATATTCGATCAGCGGCTGGGTCTGTTCGTGATAGACCTTCAATCTGTTCTTCACGGTCTCGGGCTTGTCATCGTCTCTGATGATAAGCTCTGCTCCGCACTCGTCGCAGATCCCCTCTTTTTTCGGAGGGATGTGCTTTATATGATAAGTTGCTCCGCACTTGGGGCATGCCCTTCTTCCGGACATACGGTTAACGATGTTTTCATCGGGAACGTCGACATTGATGGCGAAATCGATGTCATCGTCAAGCTCCCCAAGCTTCTTTTCAAGAGCTTCTGCCTGAGGGATGGTCCTCGGGAAACCGTCCAGGATATATCCTCTGCTGCAGTCATCCGAAGCTACTCTGTCAAGAAGGATCCTTACGGTAAGCTCATCCGGTACGAGCTTTCCCTCGTCCATGTACTGCTTTGCCTCTTTTCCGAGAGCTGTTCCCTCTTTTATATTCTTGCGGAAGATATCTCCCGTAGATATATGAGGTATGGAATACTTCTGTGCTATCTTATCGGCCTGTGTGCCTTTTCCGGCACCGGGGGCTCCCAACATTATGATCTTCATGACAGGAATCCTTTATAATTACGTACTACCATCTTTGATTCGATCTGCTTTAAGGTTTCAAGGATGACACCCACGATGATGATAAGTGATGTGCCTCCGAAAGAAACATTGGCATTGAACATACCATTAAAGAAGATGGGGATGATGGCTACTATCACAAGTCCCACGGCTCCTATGAAAATGATATAGTTCAGTATCTTTGTCAGATAATCGCTGGTGGGCTTTCCGGGTCTTATACCGGGAATAAAACCGCCCTGCTTCTTCATATTGTCCGCGATCTCCAAAGGATTAAAGGTAATGGAGGTGTAGAAATATGCGAAGAATATTACAAGGATGATATATACAAGCGCGCCTATGGTATATACAGGCGTTGCAAGGTTGAACCAGTTACCTGAGCTTAAGGCCTTCAGTATGTGTCCCCATATGGAATTTCCGCCTTTGTTTCCAAGCAGCTGTGATATGACTACAGGGAACTGCATGATGGATGAAGCAAAGATGATGGGTATGACATTTCCCGTATTGACCTTAAGGGGAATAAATGTGCTGTTGCCGCCGTACTGCTTCCTTCCCTGCATCTTCTTGGCATACTGTACGGGTATCCTTCTCTCCGCACTGTTAAGCAGGATGGTAAGGACTACCGTAACAAGGATGATGGCAAGTATGATGGCTGCATTAAGTATGGCAAATGCCAGGGGCTTGCCGGAAACGAACATCATGTAAAGGCTGTTCATATCATCGGGTATCCTGGAAATGATATTGATGGTAAGAACGATGGATATACCGTTTCCTACACCGAACTCGGTTATCTGCTCGCCGATCCACATAAGGTAAGCGGATCCTGCGGTAAGAGTACATATGATGGTTATCACATGGATGGCATCAAAATTCTCAAGGATGCCTGATCTGCCGAAGCCTATAGCCATGGCAAGGGACTCGATGAGAGCCAGACCTATGGTCACATATCTGGTGATGGATACAAGCTTCTTTCTTCCGTCCTCTCCGTCCTTCTGCATCTCTTCCAGTGCCGGTATGGCTATGGTAAGAAGCTGGATTATGATGCTGGATGTGATATAGGGCGTTATATTCAATGCAAACAGCGACATGTTCTCAAAGGATCCGCCGGTGAAGGCATTGAAGAAGTTAAAGGAATCACCTGTGATCTGCGAAAACCATGATGCAAAATAGTCTCTGTTGATACCCGGAACAGGCAGCTGGCATCCCAAACGGATCACCACCAGCATAATAAGGGTAAAGATTATGCCGTTCCTGATATCCTTCACCTTAAAGGCGTTCTTCACTGTTTCAAACATCAGATCACCTCTGCTTTTCCACCTGCTGCTTCGATCTTCTGCTTCGCTGACTCTGAAAATGCATTTGCCTTGACTGTCAGCTTCTTTGTGATCTCTCCGTTACCTAAGATCTTAAGTCCGTCCTTGATGTCCTTAACGATCTTTCTCTCGATAAGATCCTCTGCTACTACGGTATCACCGTCATTATAAAACTGATCAAGCTGAGAAACATTCAGCGTTACTATCTCTTTTGTATTAGGATCACGGAATCCTCTCTTGGGAAGCCTTCTGTAAAGGGGCATCTGTCCACCCTCAAATCCTATACGGGGTGCTCCGGATCTAGCCTTCTGTCCCTTATGTCCGTATCCTGCTGTCTTACCGTTTCCGGAAGCATGTCCTCTTCCTTTTCTGTATCTGTTGCTCTTTGAACCTGCTGCCGGTCCGATCTCATGTAATTCCATTTTTTCTCCTTTCGCTATACGCAGGCGGAAGCTGACGGATATTCGTCAACTTCTACCCACTCGCCCATTATTCATCATGTAAATGTCTGCCACCATGGCAGAGTTCTTGTCGATTTCCTGAAGAAATCGACTTCAGTTGGTCTGTCACGTTGATGTTGACGCCAGCCAACTTCCTGAAGATGTCGACGTCAGTCAGCCTCAACCCTGAAGTTGACGTCAGTCAATTTCTTCCACCTTGAGAAGATGCTTCACCTGCTGTATCATGCCTCTTACGGCTTCATTATCAGGCTGCTCAACTGTGTGATATGTCTTGTGAAGGCCAAGAGCCTCAACTGTCTTCTTGTGCTTCGGAATTGCGCCAATGGTTGACTTCGCAAGTGTTATCTTAAGCTTCTTTGCCATTATGCACGAACCTCCTCTACTGACTTTCCTCTCTTGCGTGCTACTTCTTCGGGAGAAGTGATCTGCTGGAGAGCATCGATCGCTGCAAGCACAACGTTCTGCTTATTATTGGATCCAAGTGACTTCGTACGGATATTTCTGATACCGCAAAGCTCGCAGACCACACGGGCAGGACCGCCTGCTATGATACCTGTACCTTCGGGAGCTCTCTTCAGAAGGATCTCTGCTCCTCCGAAGTGTCCTATGAAGTCATGTGCGATGGAACCGTTATCATCAAGTGCCACCGATATCATATGCTTCTTGGCATCCTCTCTTCCCTTACGGATAGCCTCGGGGATCTCGGCTGCTTTTCCAAGTCCTACTCCTACGTGTCCTTCCTTGTCTCCTACGACTACTAAGGTGGAGAAACGCATATTACGACCACCCTTGACAACCTTGGTGACTCTCTTGATGGTTACAACCTTGTCGCTAAGACCATCATCCGGCTCTCTGTCGTTTCTGGAATTTCTTCTCTTGTCTCTGTTATCTGCTTCCATGTGTCCTCTCCTTTCCTTAGAATTTCAGACCGGCCTCTCTGGCCGCATCAGCAAGTGCCTGTACCTTGCCGTGATATACAAAACCGCCTCTGTCAAATACAACTTCCTCGATACCCTGAGCCTTAGCGCGCTCAGCGATAACCTTGCCGACACACTCGGCTGCTTCGATGTTGTCCGTGTACTTAAGCTGAGACTTTACATCCTTCTCAACGGTTGATGCTGCACAAAGTGTCTTACCCTCATCATCGTTGATTATCTGGGCATAAATGTTCTTATTGCTACGGAATACTGCAAGTCTCGGTCTTACGGCATCGCCGCTGAAACGATTTCTTATGCGCATATGCTTTTTCTCGCGCACTTCAGATCTTGATTTTTTACTGATCATATCTGTCCTTTCTGGTCTTATTTCTTACCGGTCTTACCGACCTTGCGTCTTATCACTTCGTTACTGTATTTAATACCCTTGCCCTTGTACGGTTCAGGCTTCTTCTTATCTCTTATCACTGCCGCATACTGGCCGACAGCCTCTTTGCTGATACCCGAAACTATGATCTGGTTATCCTTGACCTCAGTGGTGATACCCTCGGGATCCTCCATGACTACCGGATGTGAGTAACCCAGTGTCAGGGTCAGGGTCTTGCCCTGCTTTGCTGCCCTGTAACCGACACCGTTGATCTCCAGTGTCTTTGAATATCCTTCCGTTACACCGACAACCATGTTGTTGAGAAGAGATCTTGTAAGGCCGTGAAGCGCCTTTGTCTCTTTCTCATCATTGGGACGCTCTATGGTGAGGTTTCCGTCTTCCTGCTTTATCGTAAGCACTGCCGGAAGAGTTCTCTTGAGCTCACCCTTGGGTCCCTTTACAGTCACTGTATTATTTTCTGCCACACTGACGGTCACTCCCGACGGTATGGCGATAGGCATTTTTCCGATTCGTGACATGCCCGCAACCTCCTAATCTTTTAATCTGTCCTTAAGTTACCACACAAATGCAAGTACTTCTCCGCCTACACCGAGCTCCCTTGCCTTTTTATCCGTTATAACACCCTTGTTGGTAGAGATGATGGCAACGCCCAGTCCGCCAAGAACTCTGGGAAGCTCATCCTTTCCTGCATATATACGCAGTCCGGGCTTTGAGATCCTCTTGAGGCCTGTTATGACCTTTTCCTTCTTGTTGTCGTTGTATTTCAGCTCTATCTTGATGTTTTTGAAATCCCCTCCTGCATCCACAAGGTCATATTTTTTGATATAACCCTCGTCCAGAAGTATGCCGGCTATCGCAAGCTTCATCTTTGATGAAGGGATCTCGACTGTATCGTGTTTTGCAGTATTGGCATTACGTATTCTTGTAAGCATATCTGCAATTGGATCATTAGTCGTAAGCATTTATTCGATCTCCTTTCTTTTGGCATCGGGTATGTCCATGTTCGTCAGGCACCCCTTTGCCTTTTCTGCTTTTGTCATTAACAGCCCAACTCTTACCATGAAGCTTTCTTTACGCCGGGAATCTGTCCCTTGTAAGCCAGTTCCCTAAAGCAGATACGACATATGCCGTACTTCTTCAATACTGAGTGGGGGCGTCCGCAGATCCTGCAGCGTGTGTATGCTCTTGTTGAAAACTTAGGCTTCCTCTGCTGCTTCAGTTTCATTGATAATTTTGCCATATTACACTGCCTCCTGTTTCTCAAACGGCATATTGAAGAGCCTTAAGAGCTCTCTTGCCTCTTCATCGGTCTTTGCTGTAGTGACAATGATCACGTCCATTCCTCTGATCTTATCGATCTTGTCATATTCGATCTCAGGGAAGATGATCTGCTCTCTGATACCCAGTGCGTAGTTGCCGCGTCCGTCAAAGGAATTAGCCGAAACACCACGGAAGTCACGAACTCGGGGAAGGGCAAGATTCACAAGTCTGTCAAGGAAATCGTACATCTTCTCGCCGCGAAGGGTTACCTTACATCCTATGGGCATTCCCTCTCTGATCTTGAAGTTTGCCACTGCCTTCTTTGCCTTCGTTGTTACAACATGCTGGCCTGTGATCTTTTCCAGATCGCCTACTGCCGAATCAAGGATCTTGACATTCTCCTTTGCTTCGCCGACACCCATGTTAACAACTATCTTTTCGATCTTGGGGATCTCCATTACGTTCTTGTAACCGAACTTCTTCTGCATGGCATCCCTTATCTCTGAATAATATATCTCTTTATATCTACTCAATTCTCCGGCCTCCTTCTCAGTCAATTACATCGCCAGTCGACTTTGCGATGCGGACCTTTTTATCGCCATTTACCTGGAAGCCGACACGGGTAGGCTTGCCATTATGTACATACATCACGTTTGAGATGTCGATGGTACCTTCCTTATGGGAGATACCTCCGTCCGGATTTGATGCCGAGGGCTTCTCATGCTTTGTGAGCATGTTGACTCCCTCTACCACAAGCTTGCCTTTCTTTGCGTCAACTGAAATGACCTTGCCCTGCTTGCCTTTATTTCTTCCGGCGATCACCTGTACGGTGTCACCCTTTTTGATCTTTGTTGTCGCCATGATAACCTCCTTATAATACTTCGGGAGCCAGTGAGACGATCTTCATGAACTGCTTATCACGAAGCTCACGTGCTACGGGTCCGAATATACGTGTTCCTCTTGGCGTATTGTCCTCTTTTATGATGACTGCCGCGTTATCATCGAAACGGATGTATGATCCGTCCTTACGACGAATTGATTTAACCGTGCGTACCACTACTGCCTTTACCACATCACCCTTCTTTACGACTCCTCCGGGGGTGGCATCCTTGACTGTAGCCGTGATTATATCACCGACGCTTGCATACCTTCTTGTAGAGCCTCCCATAACCCTGATGGTGAGGAGCTCTTTTGCACCGGTATTGTCAGCGACTCTAAGCCGCGTTTCCTGCTGAACCATTTTCCTCTCCTTTCAGTATTACTTTGCTCTTTCTATGATCTCGACCAGTCTCCATCTCTTTGTCTTAGAAAGGGGACGAGTCTCCATAACCTTAACTGTATCTCCGACATTTGCTTCATTCTGCTCATCATGTGCATGAAGCTTGTAAGTACGTTTCACGATCTTCTTGTAAAGGGGATGACGTACGTTGTCCTGTACAGCAACTGTTATGGTCTTATCCATCTTGCTGCTTATGACCTTTCCTGTACGGGTCTTTCTCAGATTTCTCTCTTCCACGTTTATCTCCTTTCCGATCAGGCTTCAGCCGATTTCTCGGTGATGACCGTCTGAATACGTGCTATGTTCTTTCTTACCTCTCTGATGCGTGCCGTGTTGTCCAGCTGGTTTGTCGCATTCTGGAAACGGAGGTTGAAAAGCTCTTTCTTTGCTGCGGTGAGATCACTTACGAGCTCTGTACCTGACTTTGCCCTGAGATCTTCTATATACTTATCTGTCTTCATTTGGTTTCACCGCCTTTCGCTGCTACTTCTGCTGCAAGGTCATCCTTTGTGTAGAACTTGCACTTGCAAGGAAGCTTATGTGAGGCAAGTCTTAAAGCCTCTTTGGCTACTTCTTCGGGAACTCCTGCTATCTCGAACATTACTCTGCCGGGCTTTACTACCGCTACCCAGTACTCGAGGGCTCCTTTTCCCGATCCCATTCTTGTCTCGGCGGGCTTTGCCGTTACGGGCTTATCGGGGAAGATCTTTATCCATACCTGGCCGCCACGCTTGATGTATCTGGTCATGGCCACACGGGCTGCCTCTATCTGATTTGACTTTATCCAGCAGGGCTCTAAAGCAACGATTCCGTATTCTCCGTAAGAGATAGTATTGCCTGAATTAGCCTTGCCGCGCATCGTTCCGCGCATCTGCTTACGATGCTTAACTCTCTTTGGCATTAACATTATCTGTCACTCTCCCTCCTGTTATTTCTTCTTCTGTTGCCCACGTTGTTATTCCTGTTTGTTGTATCCTCGGGCAGATCATCCTCAGATACCGCAAACTTATGCTTGCCGAGGACTTCATCCTTATAGATCCAGACCTTTACGCCAACCTTACCGTATGTGGTGTCAGCCTCTGCGAATCCGTAATCTATGTCGGCACGAAGGGTCTGAAGGGGTATCGTTCCCTCGGAGTAGAACTCTCTTCTTGCGATATCCGCTCCTCCGAGTCTTCCGGATACGCTTGCCTTTATTCCCTTTGCTCCGCTCTTCATTGTCCTCTGCATTGCAGACTTCATGGCTCTTCTGAATGAAACACGGTTTTCAAGCTGTCCTGCGATGTTCTCAGCAACAAGCTGGGCATCCTTGTCGGGGCGCCTTACTTCCCTTACATCCAGAACCAGAGTTCCGCTGGCTATCTTCTGGAGCTTCTTCTTGGTCTTCTCAAGCTCTGCTCCGCCCTTACCTATGATCAGTCCGACCTTTCCGGCATAAACTATGACCTTTACCCTGCCGGCGGCTCTTTCGATCTCAACTCTGGATATTCCTGCCGAATACAGTTCCTTTTTAAGAAACTCTCTTATCTTGTAATCCTCTGCAAGATTGTCTGCAAATTCCTTATCCGATGCATACCATCTTGAACCCCAATCCTTAATGATCCCGACTCTCAGACCATGGGGATTTACTTTCTGTCCCATATATTATTAGCTCCTTTCATCCAGTACTACGGTTATATGGCTCATCCTCTTTAAGATCCTGTATGCACGGCCCTGTGCTCTGGGCTGTATACGCTTGAGCATCGGTCCCTGTGATGCATAACACTCTGCAACATAGAGCTTTGCGGGATCCATTCCGTTGTTATTCTCTGCATTTGCCTTTGCTGAATCAATGAGCTTTAAGATGACCTTAGATGCATATCTCGGATTATATGTCAGGATCGCACATGCCTCCTCTACGCTCTTGCCTCTTATGGCATCAAGTACGAAGCATGCCTTCTGTACCGGAATTCTTGCATAGGATAAACGGGCGTATGGTCTCTTTTCCCTGTTATTCTCATTTCTTTCTCTTTTGATCTGGGATCTGTGTCCTTTAGCCATGGATTATATGACCTCCTTTCCTGTCATCCTGTTATTTAACACCTGATTTTGACTCAGATGATGAATGTCCGCGGTATGTCCTGGTAGCTACGAACTCTCCGAGCTTATGACCTACCATATCCTCTGTTACATATACAGGTACATGCTTTCTGCCGTCATGCACTGCTATCGTATGTCCTACAAATGAAGGGAAGATGGTAGAACGACGTGACCATGTCTTAACTACCTCTTTCTTGCCTGATGCGTTCATTGCATCGATCTTCTTAAGAAGACTCTCATCTGCGAACGGTCCTTTTTTTATTGAACGTGACATCTGTCATTCCCTCCTTAGCCTAATGCTTTACCGTTTCTTCTTCTAATGATCAGCTTGTTGCTTGCCTTCTTGGCTTTCCTGGTCTTGTAACCCAGTGCCGGCTTGCCCCAAGGAGTGGAAGGACCGGGACGTCCGATCGGAGCACGTCCTTCACCACCACCGTGAGGATGGTCATTAGGGTTCATGACTGATCCACGGACAGTGGGACGGATTCCCATGTGACGTATACGTCCTGCCTTACCGTAATTGATGAGGTTGTGATCTATGTTTCCGACTGTACCGATGGTGGCTCTGCACTCGATGGGCACCATTCTCATCTCACCGGAGGGAAGCTTGATGGTTGCGTACTTTCCTTCCTTAGCCATGAGCTGTGCTGCTGTTCCTGCGCTTCTGACCATCTGTCCGCCCTTGCCGGGGAACAGCTCTATGTTGTGTACCTCGGTACCTACCGGGATGTATGTGAAGGGGAGGCAGTTACCTACTCTGATCTCGGCCTCGGGACCGTTCATGATGGTCATGCCATCTTTAAGTCCGTTGGGAGCGAGTATGTATCTCTTCTCTCCGTCCGCATATGTAAGAAGTGCGATATTTGCGGTTCTGTTAGGATCATATTCGATACCGGTAACCTTTGCGGGTATGCCGTCCTTGTCATTTCTCTTGAAATCTATGATCCTGTACTTCTGTCTGTTTCCGCCGCCCTTGTGACGAACGGTTATCTTACCCTGATTATTTCTTCCCGAATGCTTCTTCTGTGATGCAAGAAGTGATTTCTCGGGAGTAGTCTTTGTGATCTCCGAAAAATCGGAGCCCGTCATGTTTCTTCTTGACGGTGTATAAGGCTTATAAGTCTTAATTCCCATTTTCTTATCCTTTCGTGATCTTTATCTGAATAGTCTTTTCGTCCGGGTCCTGCCCTGACATAGTTTTTCTCAGATCCTTAATCAAAGTCCGGCGAATATCTCGATATCCTTGGAATCCGCTGTGAGCTTTACGATAGCCTTTTTCCTTGCAGCGGTCTTGCCGGTAACATATCCTCTCCTGCGGTTCTTTCCTTCGAGGTTCATGGTGTAGACCTTCTCGACCTTGACACCGTCGAACATCTTCTCAACCGCTTCCTTGATCATGCTCTTGTTTGCTTCAGGAGCAACGTAGAATGTGTACTTCTTATCAGCCTGAAGGTTCATGGATTTCTCTGTTACAACAGGCTTCAGGATCACATCGTAGTATTTAATGTCTGCCATTATGCGTATACCTCCTGAATCTTCTCAGCTGCGGCTTTTGTTGCGATGACCGTGCTGTACTTCATGATGTCATATGTGTTGATGCTGCCGGCCTGAGCTGTTGCAACACCGGGGATGTTCCTTGCTGAGAGGATCACATCTCTGTCAAGAGAATCAAGTACAACCAGTGCCTTCTGAACCTTAAGGGCATCAAGCACCTCCTTCAGCTTCTTGGTCTTGATCCCGTCCAGTGTAAGGCTGTCCAGCACGATGAACTTATCTGCCTCAACCCTTGATGTGAGAGCGCTCTTCAGAGCCAGTCTCTTTTCCTTCTTATTAAGCTTGAAGGCATAATCTCTGGGAACGGGTGCGAATACAACGCCGCCGTGTCTCCACTGAGGTGATCTCGTGGATCCCTGTCTTGCATGACCTGTTCCCTTCTGTCTCCAGGGCTTCCTTCCGCCGCCTGAAACCTCAGATCTGGTCTTAGCCTTCTGTGTTCCCTGACGATTGTCTGCAAGATACTGAGTTACTGCCATATGTATCAGATGCTCGTTGATCCTGACACCGAATACACTATCATCCAGGTCCATAGTACCTGTTTCTTTTCCTGTCATATCATATACTTTAACGTTTGCCATTTCGGGTCTCCTCCTTCCTTCCGATTATTTTGAGACCTTTGTAGTCTCTTTGATCGTGATCAGAGCCTTCTTTGCTCCCGGAACCGCGCCCTTTACCAGCAGCAGGTTCTTCTCGGCATCCGCACGTACTACTTCGAGGTTGCGTACCGTTACTTTCACGGCACCCATGTGTCCGGGCATTCCCTTACCCTTGAATACACGGCTGGGTGAGGATGTTGCACCGTTTGAACCCTGATGACGATGGAACTTGGAACCATGCTTCATGGGTCCTCTGTGCTGTCCCAGTCTCTTGATGGCACCCTGGAATCCCTTACCTCTTGATATTGCGGTGACATCAACCTTGTCACCTGCTTCAAAGATGTCAGCCTTGATCTCGGAGCCGATCTCATAATCGGAGCTGTTCTCAAACCTGAACTCTCTGACGAATCTCCTGGCTTCGACACCTGCCTTCTTGAAGTGGCCCATCTCGGCCTTGTTGGCACCGTGTCTGTGAGCGATGGATCTTGCTCCGCCTTTATCCTTTGATATGATCTTTTCCTTCTGATCTCCGAAGCCTACCTGAACGGCGTCGTAGCCGTCATTCTCGGCTGTCTTAAGCTGTGTAACGACACAGGGACCTGCCTCAAGCACTGTTACCGGTATGAGGATACCGTTCTCATCGAAGATCTGTGTCATACCTACTTTTGTCGCAAGTATTGCTTTCTTCATTTCGCTTTCCTTTCTGCATATCCCGGTTTGGGGATATGCTGCGCATCGGAGTCCTGCCCGTACGGGATCACTGATCCGGACTCATTACGCTCTTCTTATTTTATTATCAGTTCTTTTCCTTCATCTTGATGTCGATGTAGACACCTGCGGGCATTTCAAGACGGGAGAGCACATCAACCGTCTTCTGTGTGGGAGCGATAACATCGATGAGTCTCTTGTGAGTCCTCTGTTCGAACTGCTCTCTGGAATCCTTGTACTTGTGAACAGCACGAAGGATGGTAATAACCTCTTTCTTAGTAGGAAGAGGTACCGGGCCTGATACATCAGAACCGTTTTTCTTGACTGCTTCGATGATCTTTGCTGCTGACTGGTCTACCAGTTCGTGATCATAAGCCTTGAGGGTTATCCTCATTACCTGTTTTGCCATAAAAAAAGTCGCCTCCTATTAATGTTTTCTTGGGCGGTGACTGTACACATTGCCGCGCGTGTCCTTTTATTATTATCAAGACGCCACGGCGTTCTTATTTCCGGAGCCAGTTCCCAAAGGCTTAACTCCACCAAATATCAGCTGTACAGTGACTTCGTCGCCAGTTTCATAACATGACATCGCTCCACGGAATTACCTGCGCGCCTTGGGTCTAAGGCTTTGCAGCAACCTCCGCTTCATAGCTTTCGCGTCACGGCAAGTGCTAGAGTATCACATATTTACAGCCAATGCAAGCATTATTTTTTGTTTTTTACGGGTTTTTTGCGGGATCCTTCGGAAGCCTGCCGTAAAGACCGGTAAGTTTCCTGAGTTTTCGCTGCCTTGCCTTGCTAAACTGGCCCTTCTTCATCCTCCATTCCCAGTTGCCCCCCAAGGTGGAGGGATGGTTCATCCTGGCGGAGTGAGGAAGTGAAAGAACATCCTGAAGGGGGATTATGGCAGTATCAGACACGGACATAAGAGCTGCTCTTATGAAGTACCATGGTATCTCGCTGTCCTTTACATCCTTTGGCATGCCTGTGTATTCGGAAGCGAACCTTCTTTCCTTTGAGCCTATGTCATAGAACCAGGAAAGGGTTGTGTCATTATCATGAGTCCCTGTATAGACCACGCTGTTCTTAACGTAGTTCTGAGGGAGATAGTCAGACTCCTCCCTGGGATCGAAGGCAAACTGGAGCACCTTCATGCCGGGATATCCGGTCCTTTTCACAAGGCGGAGCACCGAGGGTGTGAGGAATCCAAGATCCTCGGCTATCACCTGTTTGTCTCCCAGTTTCTTCTTCATGGTTTCAAAGAGATCATATCCGGGGCCCTTGACCCATTTACCTATCCTGGCGTTCTCTGCCGGATAGGGTATCCTGTAGTATGCATCGAATCCCCTGAAATGATCTATACGTACGATATCATAAAGATCGAAGCAGTTTTCAAGCCTCTTCATCCACCATGTATATCCGCTCTTCTTATGCACATCCCACTTGTACAAGGGATTTCCCCAAAGCTGGCCGTCGGCGCTGAAGGCATCGGGAGGGCATCCGGCCACAGCCACGGGCTTAAGGTCGGGGTCGAATTCAAAAAGCTCCGGATGGGACCATGTATCCGCGGAATCAAAGGCCACATAGATAGGTATGTCTCCCACTATCTCTATACCCTTTGAATTGGCATATTCTTTGAGCTTCTTCCATTCTATATGGAACTCATACTGCAGGAATCTGTAAAAATCCATGTCCGAGGCATATTTTTCACGGGCCTTTTTCATGGCCTCCTTATCCCTGAAGCGAAGCTTACTCTCCCATGTCTCCCAACTCTTTCCGCCATGGGCATCCTTGAGAGCCATAAAAAGAGCATAGTCGTCTATCCAGAAGGAGTTCTTCTTAACGAAGGAAGCAAATTTCCTATCCGATGTGATCCCCGATCTCTTATATGCCTTCTTCAGAAGGGAGAACCTGGATCTGTAGATCTTTTCATAATCTACCTTAACAGGGTCCTTTCCGAAATCGTATCTGTCGCATTCCTTCTTTGTAAGCCATCCTTTTTCCATAAGGGTTCCGGGATCTATGAAATACGGATTGCCGGCAAATGTTGAGAAGGACTGGTATGGGGAGTCGCCGTAGCTTGTGGGCCCCAGAGGCAGTATCTGCCAAAGGCTCTGTCCCGCCGCCTCAAGATCGTCTACGAATTCGTATGCTTCCTTTGAAAAGCATCCGATGCCGTAGTCTCCGGGCAGTGATGATATTGCCATAAGTATTCCGCTTCTTCTCATAGTCCCTCTCCTGTTCGTGTATGTGTCCCCCTTGGGATCGATAATGACATTATACTCTATTACTCCGGTTCCTGCATTAGTGCGTGGCTCTGATTATAGGACGCAAAAATGTATACTTTTTTGTCATAGTCTGCATGGCAGGCGGTTGATATGATTTTTCGGAGCAATCAGCACATACCACTTAATGAAAGCGAGCAAGAAGGAGATCGAGTTTTCACGCAAGACGGGCTGGCCCCGTCGCAGCGTGTATTGAGATCGACTGTCTCGCAGCGATGCTTGAATTTAGTGGGTATGTAGCGCGGAGAAAAACATATCAAACGCTTTGCCCTACGCATGTTGATAATAAAGTATACTTTATTGCATCTGTCAGCCGGGCGGGGAGAAGGTATTTTCTGCGCA
>JAEEGL016971367.1_pt1 | contig 22970 bp, 20 predicted proteins | sample 9134231 | NCBI WGS metagenome assembly JAEEGL01 (sample SAMN16246548, study PRJNA631951) | gut metagenome | biome: gut microbiome; feature: rumen; material: fiber-attached | host: Bos | place: Iran: Karaj | collected 2018-10
CGCAGTGAAACGAAAAATCATTTACACAAAATCAAGCTCTTAAGTTGAAAAGAATGTTGAAAAAAAATATAATTTTACTATGGGTGGAAAAATTGATAATGCAAAGAAGTCTGTAGGTTCGAAAACTGCGGCTTCAAAAACTGTGGCAGGAAAAACTTCTGCTGTAAAAAAATCGGAATCAAAAGTTACAAAATCATCTGTGCAGGCAATAGTTCCTGCAGCAAAAAGTGCTGTGGCAGCAAAAAAAGCTCCTGCAAAAACAGTTTCTAAAGTAGAAGAAAAAACTGCTGTAAAAACTTTGACTTCAGCTGAAAAGAAAAAAGCTGAACTTGCAAAGGCTCAAAAAGAAAAACAGACAACCGTAAAGCAGGTAAAAAAATATGATGAAAGCCAGGTAAAGCATTTAGACGCACTTGAGCACATCCGTTTAAGAAGTGGTATGTACATTGGCCGCCTGGGTGATGGTTCAAATCAAAACGATGGAATTTATGTTCTTTTAAAAGAAGTTGTTGATAACGCAATCGATGAATATATCATGGGTTACGGAAAGAGAATTGATGTAGAAGTTAAAGATAACCGCGTAAAGGTTCGTGACTATGGGCGCGGTATTCCTTTGGGCAGTGTTGTTGACTGTGTTTCTCAAATTAATACCGGTGCAAAATATAATGATGATGTTTTCCAGTTTTCTGTCGGTATGAACGGAGTTGGTACAAAAGCCGTTAATGCACTTTCTTCTTATTTCAGGGTCCTTTCGATTCGTGACGGCGAATGCGTTGAAGCAATTTTTGAAAGAGGAAAGCTTGTTTCGCAAAAACGCGGTGCATTGAAGCAGAAGGTTCACAACGGAACATATTTTGAGTTTGTACCAGATGAAGGAATTTTCGGAAAGTATAGTTTCAATATGGAATTTGTAGAAAAGCGAATGTGGAATTATGCTTACCTGAATGAAGGATTAACAATAAGGCTTAACGGACAGGACTTCTATAGTGAAAACGGTTTGTTTGATTTGCTGAACAAAGAAATGGAAGATGAATGCCTGTATCAGATTGGAAGTTATACAAGTGACCATTTGCGATTTGCTTTTACTCATACAAATGCTTATGGCGAAAATCATTTTTCATTTGTAAACGGTCAGTATACTGCAGACGGCGGTACTCACTTGAATGCATTTAAGGAAGGTTTTGTTCGCGGCGTAAACGATTTCTTTAGTGCGAGTTATAAGGCTGAAGATATCCGCGACGGAATGGCCAGTGCAATTTTAGTTAAAGTAAAAGATCCAGTGTTTGAAAGCCAGACAAAAAATAAACTGGGAAATACTGATGTCCGCCAGTGGATTGTAAGTGAAGTTCAGTCGGGGTTAAATACCTGGCTGCACAAAAATCCTGAGGCTGCAAAAAAATTAAAAGAGAAAATTGAAGCAAACGAAAAGTTAAGGACAGAACTTAGTGCGGTAAAAAAAGAAGCAAAAGAAGCTGCAAAGAAAATCAATATCCGCATTCCAAAACTCAAGGACTGTAAGTTCCATGTTCAGGATGGCAGTAAAGGCGAGAACAGTATGATTTTTATTACTGAGGGAGATTCTGCTTCTGGAACAATGACACATTCACGCGATGCAAATTTCCAGGCAATTTTTTCATTACGCGGAAAGCCGGAAAATATGTATGGCAAAAAGCAAAGTGAAATCTATAAGAATGATGAACTTTATCAGCTTATGATGGCGCTTGGAATTGAAACTGATATTGAGAATTTAAAGTATTCAAAGATTGTAATTGCAACTGATGCCGATAACGACGGATTCCATATCAGAAATCTGGTTATGACATTCTTCCTGGGATATTTTGAAGAGCTTGTTACCAGCGGCAGAGTTTTTATTCTTGAAACACCTTTATTCCGTGTTCGAAATAAGAAAGAAAACATTTACTGTTACAGCGAAGAAGAACGCGATAAGGCTCAGAAGGAACTTGGTAAAGGCTGTGAAACTTCACGATTTAAAGGTCTTGGAGAAATTAACCCTGATGAATTCAGACAGTTTATTTCACCGGAAACAATGCATTTAACTCCTGTTGAAATAAGTCAGTTAAAAGCAGTCCCAAAACTTTTAAGCTTCTACATGGGAAAAAATACACCGGAACGAAGACAGTTTATTGAAAGTCATCTGCTTTCAAATGCAGATATAGATGCTTAGTTTTTGTGCCCGTAAAAATATTTTTGGAGTATAACTTTAATGGCTTACGTTAAGAACTTATTTGATAAAAACTTTATAGAATATGCGAGTTATGTTATCAGGGACCGTGCAATTCCTGATCTTGAAGACGGATTAAAACCTGTACAGCGAAGAATTATGCATACACTTTTTGAAATGGATGACGGAAGATTTCAGAAGGTTGCAAATGTTGTAGGGCAGGCAATGAAATATCATCCGCACGGAGATGCTTCGATTGGCGGTGCTTTAGTTGTTCTTGCAAACAAGGGAATTTTTATTGAAAAGCAGGGAAACTTTGGAAACATGTATACAGGCGATTCAGCTTCTGCTCCCCGTTACATTGAGTGCCGTGTTCATCCTTTAGCAAAAGATTTTCTTGTTACAAATCCCGCTGTAACTCATTACATTCCAAATTATGACGGAAGAAAAACTGAGCCTGAAGTTTACCGCGCAAAAATTCCTGTTGTGCTTTTAATTGGTGCTGAAGGAATTGCGGTTGGTATGTCTACAAAGATTTTGCCTTATAATATAAAAGAAGTTTTAGAGGCAGAAATAAAAGCGTTGAAGGGTGAGAGCTTTCAGGTTTATCCGGATGTTCCAACCGGCGGTTTAATTGATGTTTCAAATTACAACGATGGCAATGGAAAAATTATTTCCCGTGCAAAATTTGATTTAAGTGATGAAAAGAAAATTGTTATTACCGAATTGCCACTGGATACTACTTCAGAAAGTTTGATGAACTCTATAGAAAATGCGTATAAGAGCGGAAAAATTAAAATCAGTTCTATAGATGATTTTACAACGGATCACTGTCAGATAGAAATAAAGCTTCCTCGCGGTGTTTATGCAAAAGATGTAGAAAAAGCTTTGTATGCCTATACTGATTGTGAAAAATCTATTTCGTGCCAGATGCTTGTTATAAAAGACAACATGCCGGTCTTAATGACAGCAACTGAAATCATAAAATATTATTCAAAGAAATTAACTGCAATCATTAAGGATGAACTTGAGTTTGAAAAGGGCAAGCTTACAGATGAACTGCACGCCCGTACTTTAGAGAGAATTTTTATTGAAGAAAGAATTTATAAAAAGATTGAGCTGATGAAAACTGCAGAAACTGTGAACAAGGCTGTAAAGGACGGATTCAAGCCTTTTAAAGCAGAATTGATTCGTGATATTACAGATGAGGATGTTGAGCAGCTTTTAAAAATTCCAATCCGCCGCATTTCTTTGTTTGATATAAATAAGAACCGCGACCAGGTAAAAGCTATAAATGACAGGCTTAAGGAAATCAACCGCCGCTTAAAGCATTTAACAGAGTGTGCTGTAGAATATCTTGACGGCATGCTCAAAAAGTTTGCTTCTCTTGGTGGAATTGAGCGCCATACAAAAATCGCAAAATTTGCAGCAATTGAAGTTAAGCAGATTGCAAAGCGAGACCGTTCACTGCGTTATGATGATAAAGGCTATTTAGGAATTTCTGTTCTTGGCGGAAGGGAATTATTTAAGGTAACTTCATTTGACAGAATCTTTATTGTTCATGCAAGCGGTGTCTGGAGCGTGTGCGATGTTCCTGATAAATTATTTGTTGATAAAAATATGTGGTACTGTAACTACGCTGAAAAAGAAATCATCAACAATATTTTATTTACTGTAATTTATAGAGATCCAAAAACTAAGTACTGCTACATTAAACGCTGCCGAGTTTCCGGCTGGATTATGAACCGTGACTATAACTTTGCTCCGGACGGAATGGAAGTGCTGCATATTGATACCCGCGGTGATTTTAAGTTCACTCTTAAATATGTTAAAAAGCCAAGAATGCAGATTCTTACACAGGAATTTGATGCAATGGCTTACGAAGAAAAGGGCTTAAAGGCTGGTGGAGTTCGCTTAGAAGCAAAAGAAGTGGAAGAATTGATTGTAAAAAAAGCTGATGGAATGCAGGGAAATTTATTCAATGAGTAGCAAAAAGTTTATGCTTGAAAGACCTTTGTACAGCAGGATGTATGCAGTTTTAAGGGAGTCGCTGAAAAATTGTATTGGAAAAGTCCTTGTTACAGTTTTTTTATTTTCATTTATAGAATCTTTTTTTACTACACTGGGACTTTTTCCAACGCTGAATGTTTTTGCAGAAAAGTTTCTGGAAGTTGTAAGCGTTAATAATCAGGGCTCGCTGGATTTTTTCGAACTTTTTTCTCAATTGTCTTCAGTTGAACTTTCCGCTAGAACAAAAATGCTTACCATAGTTTTTAGCTTTATATTTAGAGTTGTTTCCGAAGTCCTGATTTTTGGTTTAATTGCTTTTTTTTCAGATGTAGTTTTTTCAAAAAGAATTTCAACCCGAAAAATATTTTCTGGATTTTCCAGAGGCACGAGTGTTTTTTTGCTTTCTGTTTTTTATGCTTTGATTGCATTCGTAGTATTTGGCATTTCATTCTGTGTTTTTTATTTTAAGTATAAAGGTTTAAGCGACAGTTTTAGTTATGATTTTGAATCTGTAAAAGACTTTGCTTTATTTGTATTGAAGTTTTCACCATATGTTTTACTGCCTGTTTTGGTTATTTTTGTAATTAATATATTTTTTATATTTTCAAGAAACATTTTAAATAACAGGGCAGACATTTCTTTTTTAACTGCTTTAAAGCAGGCATTTAATTTAATGAAGAATAATTTTTTTCATTTTATTGGCTTTAATTTTTATACTACCTGGAAAAATGCTTTAGTTTATGTAGCTGCAAATTTAATTATTATTTTTATTCCTGAAAATATTATGTCAAAAATTACTTTTGTTTCATTCTTTTTGAACGCACTTATTTTTATCCAGCAGTATATGATTCTGGTAAAAGTATTTATTGATATTCCTATTTATTATTATTCGATTTTAGGCGTAAACGGTTTACTCGATAATACAAAAAATACAACTGACATAATTGAAATTTCAAGTCATGAAAAAAATGCAAAAACAGAAGATGCTGATATAAATGAAAGTTCTACTTGAAAAAGCAAAAACTGAAATCGTTGTAAAAAAATCTCGTTTTATTGCAGAGGCTTTTCCAGTTCATTCTCAAAATGAAGCCCGCGACCAGATTAAAAAATTAAAGGAATTGTATAAAGATGCAACTCATGTAGTACATGCTTTTGTTGTAGGAAATGCTGTAGAAATTTGTGGAATGAGCGATGACGGTGAACCTTCTGGAACTGCAGGAAGACCAGTCCTTGATATTTTAAAGGGCTCAGGAATCACAAATATTTTAATCACTGTTACAAGATATTTTGGCGGCACCTTGCTTGGTACTGGCGGACTTGTAAAAGCTTATGGAGACAGTTGTAAAGCAGTTCTTTCCTTATGCAAGACAGAAGAATTAATTTCGAAAATAAAATTTTGTTTTGTGACTGAGTATAGTTTATATGAAACGATTAAGCATAATTTTAATGACTTTCATATTTCTAACATTCAGGAAAATTTTTTATCATCTGTAGAAATTTCCGGTGAAATATATGAAGAAGAAATAGAGCGGTTTAAAGTTCTTTTACAGAATATTTCTTCCGGCAAAATTGAATTGATTTGTATTTAATTTGAGGTGAAACAATGCATCTTATTTTTATCCGGCACGGGGATCCTGATTATAAAAATGATTCTGTAACACAAAAAGGCCAAAGAGAAATTGAATTATTAAGTGAGAGAGTAAAATCCTGGAATGTAGCTAAAGTTTATTCTTCTCCCTTTGGCAGGGCTCAAGTTACTGCACAGGAAGTTTGTAAGGGCTTGAATTGTAATTATGAAGTATTAGACTGGATCCGCGAGTTTAATTATGATTTAAAGGATTTAAAGACCGGAAAACGAAGGATTTCATGGGACTGGCTTCCACGGGAATATTTTAAAGAGAAAAAGCATTTTGATGTTTATTCCTGGTATAAAACAAAAACTATGCGAACCGGAAATATAGAGAAATACTATAATTTAGTCTGTTCAAATTTTGATAAGCTCTTAGAAGATTATGATTACACCCGCATTGAAAAAAAACTTCCTGTATATAACTGCTTCCCGCATAAGACAAAAGAAGAAGCTTTAATTGATAATCATTTAATGGCAGAACAAAAAAATATAGATGAAACAAATTTAGTTTTTGTGTGTCATTTAGGTGTTATGTTCACAATACTTTCACATCTTACAGGAATTAGTCCCGTACAGTTATGGCAGGGATTTTTTGTAGCGCCTTCTTCAGTTACAATTGTCGGAACTCAGGAAAGAATTCCAGGTGAAGTTGATTTCAGAATACAGACAATGGGCGATACAAGTCATTTATACTCTGGAAAAGAAAATGTTTCTTCCAGCGGCTTCTTTGGACATTGCCTTTCGTTTTAATTAACCGAAACTACATTGAAAATACATCGAAAAAAAAGGTCCTGAGTTTTTAGACCCAAGACCTTCAGTTCTTATTCAGTTATTTTTATTTTACAAATTCTTTTTTCAAGAAGTCCAAATCAAGTTCAGGATAAAGAACATGTGAAGCTAAAAGAGCATTAACTCTTTCTCTTGCTTTTGCAACTGTTTCATCACTGATTTCAATTTTTCCCTTAGCTGGTTTTCCTTCTTTTGTAAGTCCTGGCTTTGTACCTTTAAGAACGAAATCGATTATGTCGCTAACTTCTTTCATATCGTTTTCATTCATACCAAGTGTTGTTAAAGCTGGTGTACCGATTCTAATTCCACTTGTCCACCATGCACCGTTTTTGTCGTAAGGAAGGGCATTTGCATTTGCAGTAATACCACATTTGAACAATGCTGCTTCTGCCTGTTTTCCTGTAAGTCCATAGCAGGTAACATCAACGAGCATAAGGTGATTTTCTGTTCCGCCTGTCTGTAAAGGCATTCCGTGTGCAATACAACCTTCTGCTAAAGCCTTTGCATTCTTTACTACATTTGAAGCCCACTGTCTGTAAGCGTCTGTATTTGCTTCTTTTAATGCAATTGCTTTTGCTGCCATAACGTGTCCCAAAGGTCCGCCTAAAACCATAGGACAGCCCTTGTTTACATAATCAGCATATTCTGCCTTGCACAAAATTAAAGCTCCTCTTGGACCTCTTAAAGTTTTGTGTGTTGTAGTTGTAACAATGTCAGCCCATTTAACAGGATCATAATCGTCTGTAAATACTTTTCCTGCAACGAGACCTGCAAAGTGAGCCATATCAACCATAAGTACTGCTCCACATTTATCAGCAATTTCTCTGAAGCGCTTAAAGTTAATTTTTCTAGGATAAGCTGAAAAGCCTGTGAGTAAAATTAAAGGCTTAACTTCCATTGCCTGCTTTTCAATTGCATCATAATCAAGTAAGCCGGTTTCTTTATCTACACCGTATGGATGACTTTCAAACATTCTTGCACTTACATTCATTCTGTAGCCGTGTGTTAAGTGGCCGCCGCAGCTGTAATCAAGTCCCATAAGTCTTTGATTGCCGAATTTTTTTCTTAAAGAATCGAACTGTTCGTCTGTAAGTTCTCCTAAAGATTTTACTCCAAGTTCTTCAAGAGTAGGTGTTTCTACTTTTTTTGAAAGTATTGCCCAGTATGCAACTAAGTTTGTATCAGCACCAGAATGAGGCTGAACATAAGCGTAATCTGCACCAAATAATTTTTCTGCTTCTCGAGCTGCTAAATTTTCTACAGCGTCAATATTTACACAGCCACCATAGTATCTGTGTTCCGGATATCCTTCTGCATATTTATCAGTTAAAAGATTTCCCATAGCTGCCTGTACGGAAAGTGAACAATAGTTTTCGCTTGCAACTAATTTAAGATGTGTTCTCTGATTTTCAAGCTCGTTAACGATTGATGAAGCAATCTCAGGACTAACTTTTGCAACCTGTTCAAGATTTGCAACATAAGCTGTCATTGCTGTATTTATTTTTCCATTGCAACTAGACAGATAATTTTCTAAAGGTGATGACATATCAATTCTCCAAAAAAAAAGTTTTATTGATGATACACGAAATTTTATCTAAAATAAAGTATGAATGATAAAATTTATTTAAACAACGACTGGAGCTTTTCATCTGATTTTTCTGATGAAATGTTAAAGCTTTCCTGTAAAGAAAAATTCTTGAATGTCAGACTGCCTCATACAGTATCTGAAATTCCTTTTAACTATTTTAATGAAAATGATTTTACAAAAACTTACTGTTATAGAAAAAAGTTTACAACAGAAAAGAAATGGAATAATAAAGTTGTGCTTTTGACTTTTGAGGGGATGTCACCTTCGTCTGTAATTTATTTAAATGGAAATGAGCTGCCACATCCAAAGTGTGCGTATGTTCCTTTCACTGTTGATGTAACACTGTATCTGGCTGGTGCAGAAAAAAATAATGTGTTAGCCGTAAAGTTAAATCCTGATTTTGAAAACAGATGCGCTAAAAATATTTACAGAAATTCGCCTGGAATTTTCCGTGATGTATATTTAGAACTAAAGAATAAAGTTTATATCGATGACATTTCAATTGAAACTAAAGCAAATGATTTTAATACAAGAATACAGCTTACCTGCGACGACATTGAACTTTGTAATAATTACATAATTGAGCAAAAAGTTGTCAGTGTTTCTGATTCTAAATCTGTTTGTGCACAAATTGTTACTGGTATTAATGGAAAAATAATTTTAACTTCTGCAAAAGCTTTGGGAGTTTCTGCCTGGAGTTTGGAGCATCCGGTTTTATATGAATTGGTTACAGAAATTAAAAATGAAAAAGAGAAAGTTGTTGATACTAAAGTAATTCGATTTGGTTTCCGTGACATTGCTTTTTCTAATGAAGGCTTTTATTTGAATGGAAAAAAAATAGAGCTTAGAGGTTTCCCGTTTCATCAGTCATTTCCTTATGTTGGTTATGCGATGCCGGAAAATATTATAAAAGAAGATGCTGATCTTTTAAAAGAGCTGGGACTTAATTTTGTTATTGCTTCCCTTTATTCTCACAGCCAGCATTTTTTAGACAGGTGTGATGAGACAGGACTTTTAGTTTTTACAGACATAAACGAATTGATTTCCAGCGAAGACGAAAAATCTTCAGTTGAAAAAATAATAAAATATAATCACTTTCATCCTTCGTTTGTTTTATATAATTCTGAGCTCGCAAAAAATAATTCAATTGCAAAAATAATCAACTCTTCGTTTGCCTGTAAAGACGTATTGAATGAAATATCTGCAAAGAAAAAGAATCAGCTTTTAGATTTATTTGCTTTCGATTTCAATGTTAATAAAAGCAGTTATTTTGCTGATGGAGTTTGCTGTAACGGTGTGATGGATATGTTTAGAAATCCAAAGCCAATAGCTTCTTTTTTTAAGAGTCAGAAATATGTAAAGGAAGATGATGATGTAGTTCTGGATGTGTATACTCTTTCTGATTTAAATAATTCTTCTTATCCGCTACAAAATAATTTGATTTTCACAAATGCAGATAAAGTTAAGTTTTATGAAAATGATAAGCTTGTAAAAGAGTTTATACCTTCTTATTCTTCGTATAAAAATATTATACACAGCCCGATTTTCATAGATGAATATATAGAAAATAAATTCATTGAGTTTGAAGGTTTTGCTGAATCTGATTCTATTAAAATAAATGAACTTTTTTTTGCAATAAATAAATTCGGAAACGATAAGCTTCCATTGAAATATAAGTTATTGAAGTTTTCACTTGTACATGTAAAAAAGATTTCCCCGAAAACTTTAGAAGCTTTATATAACAAATATTTGAACTTTTATTATACACGGCAAAACATCTATAAGTTTGAAGCGTTTTCTAAAGGTCGTTTTATAAAGAAAATCGTAAAAGCTGTTCCTAAAAAGAATTACTTAAAGTGTGACTGTAAGAGGACAATTTTATATGAATCAAATTCTTATGATGTTAGCAGAGTCAGTATTTCTGCTGTTGATGAAAATATGAATGTCCTGATGAATTGCAATGATGTTGTTACATTAAAAACTGAAGGTGAAATCGCAATTATTGGAAATCATCAAGTTTCATTAAAAAATGGCACTGCAGGAGTTTATGTTAAATCTTTGGGTAAGAGCGGGAAGGGTAAGCTGACAATTTGTGACTGTCCTGGAAATGAATGCAGCATAAGTTTTACCGTTAAGGTTTTAAAATAAAAAAAGGGGCTGTTCCATATCATGCTGAAATGAGTTCAGAATGATAAGTCATTCGTAATTCCTATCATGCTGAATTTATTTCAGTATCTGTCAATTTATACGCTTACAGATTCTGAAACGAGTTCAGAATGACTGGGTATTTGCCCCTTCATAATGTTTCACAGCCTTAAGCTTTTCTTCGTGCTGTCACATTGTTTTCTTATTTGCAGTCTGGATGAGCTTTAAACCATTCGTCCCATTTTGCATCAACCTGATCGCAGTATTCTTTCTTTGCTTTTTTGCTTAAGAATGATGCCAGGTATGCATTTTTTATAATCTGTTTAATTTCATCGAGAGTGAAGTGCAGTTCTTTGTAAAGTCTCCAGTATTCATCAATAAGAGAAACTTTAAAGAATGTAGGGTCGTCTGTGTTTAATGTAACCATACAGCCTTCATCATAGAGCTTTCGAATCGGGTGATTTTTTATTTCATCGACAACCTTTGTAAAGGTATTGCTTGTAACACAAACCTCTAAAGGTATCTTTGATTTTTTCAGTTCAGCAATAAGTTCTGCATCGTCTGCAGCAGTTATACCATGTCCGATTCTCTGTGCGTGCAATAGATTAAGTGCATCTTTTATAGACCATGAAGGGCAGGTTTCTCCGGCGTGTGCTACAACCTTTAGTCCGTTTTCTACTGCTTTATCAAATACTTTTGCATAGTCTTTTGCAGGGCCTTTCTTTTCGTCACCGCCAAGTCCAATGCCTAAAATATTTTTGTCTTTTGCATTAAGAACTAAATCAAGATTATTCATTGCATTTTCCAAACCAAAGGAACGGCTTACATCAATTAAAATCTTTACAATTCTATTTTTTTCTTTCTTTGTTTTTGCTAAAGACTGGTCAATAAGTTTCATCATTTGATTAAAGTCCCAGCCTTTTCTTAAATGACTTGTAGGACTTACAAATGCTTCGCAATAAACTATATTATTTTCTTCGAGGTAATCAGAAAAATCGTTAAACAGGAAGGTTAAATCTTCAATATTGGTAAAGAACTTTTGAATTTTAATGAAGGAATCAAGGAATCCTGTTAAATCATTGTAGTCAAACAAATCATCAAACTCTTTCTTAGAAATTTCCTTTCCAAAGCTTCTTTTGTAAACTGTTTTAATTGTTTTATCACTCAATACAGCTTCTTCGTGAATATGAATTTCAGCCTTCGGTATAAATTTCAATAAATCGTAAAAATCTGACTTTTTCATACTAAAAATTATAACACATTAAATTTAAATAATCACTATTTACAGTAAAGTTGGAAAAAATATTTTTTTTGTTGAAATTGAGAATCCAATTTCCTATCTTTGTAATATCTTAATTGATATTTGAGAAAAACTATTCAATAACTATGTGATTAGTGCTTAAAAAATTTGATAGTTCCGTTTTATCTTTAACATTAAGTGTTTTGTAAATAAACATAAGTTCTTTTTTTATTACAGAGGGACTTACATTAATTTGATCAGCAATTTGTGTGACTGTACTGTGATTTGTGAAAATTTCTTTAATGCAAAAAAGCTGTCGTTCTGTGAAATTAAAATCACTTAGGTTTATCAATTCTTTTTGAGTAAAAGCTTGAACTTGATATAGATCTTTAACAAGGTTGGAAAGGATACTTAGTAAAAGTGCAAAAACTATAGAAAGACATAAAAATCTTGCTGCAACTTTAATTCCTAAAAAACATGTTAAAGAAGTATTTAGTTGTATGACAATTACAAAAACTAATATATTTATTTGCTTTTTAGGATGAGCAACTAAAGAGAAAATTATAAAAAAGTACATTAACAAAACTAGAGCTATTAAATCGTTGCCGTTTAAAATATTGACTGCTATAAGAAACTCCAGACCTACATAATAGATAAAAAAAAGTTTTTGCTTAAAAATGCATAATAGAGCAAGAATCGCACAAAGGGTGTAAACAATGGTAGAAATTATAATCGGGTTGTGCAATAAAGAATGGCTATAATCCGGAATAAAAATGATGTTTTTAAAAATATAAAAAATTAAGAGAAATATTGTAAGCAAGCAAATTGGAGTAAAAGGATTTAGAAAACGTTTTTTCATAAGTATTAATATAATATTAAAAAATAATTGGGTGTCAATATCTAAAAGTAATGATTAAAGCTTTGGAGTATCAGTTTTATTCTATTTATTTCAAAAAATAATAAGGTAATGCTGTGAATTTAAAGAACCGTGGTTCTATTTTTTGGAACCATGGTTCTTTTTGTTATAAGCTGATTGAATTGTTTTTTTGTATGAGGTAGAAAAGAGAAAAACTTATAGGAGATTTAACTTATGAATTTAGTTTCAAAGAAAGACAAAAGATTTATCTTAGGTCTTTGTATGTTAGTTGGATTGATGTGTTCAACTAAACTTATTGTTTCGCATGCATTTTTAGCGATGTCTTTAGCTGTACCAGGTCTAGGAGCTGGTTTAGCCGGAGGATTGTTTGGAAGTGTTGGGATATTTTGGAGTTCTGTTGCTGGTGTGGTTTCACTTCCTGCCGGTATTATAGTTAGTGCCTGAAATTTAAGACCCTTAAAGTTCCTATATTTATATAAATATAGGAACTTTAAAATTAATATTAATGTTTATGAAAGATAAAATAGGAAAAATGATTTCAATTCTTCCGATAATACCAGTTATAATTTTTATTATTGGAATGTTAAGTGGTTTAATAATAAATGATTATGATTCATTTTTGGTTCAAAAAGGTGATATTGAATTATCCATAAGATCATTATTTTTTCATAATATGAAATCAATATTCTGTAATGTTTCTGGTATTTTAACATTCGGATTAACAACTTGCTTGAATATTTTTATTTCAGCTTTTATGCTTGGTTTAAATATAAAAATTGCTATTTGCTCTAATTGTAGTTTAACCTTTATTCTCTTGCATACAATGCCTCATTTTACTGAATATATAGCAATATTTATTTCTGGCTATTTAGGGTTGTGTGGATATGAAATGATTGGAAAAGTTAAAATTGGAAAGTCTTATATTTTGAAAAAAATAAATCTATTTCTAATTACGATACCATTAATATTATTTGCTGCTGTTATGGAGGTAAAAGTTGCCTGTTAAGGATTTTCTCAAAAGAAATTATGTTATTTTAGTAGTTTTATCAATTATATTCCTTTCAATTTATGGAATTTGTCAGTTAAAAATAGTCAGAGTTTTTCAAAATGTTTGTTTTCAGAAAGTAGAAGGATTTACATTCTTTATTACAGTTTTTGCTAATATATTTGTATTTTTTTCAGGCTTTTTATCAGTAGGTTTCATAACTTTGATAACCTATGTTTGTTACAATACTTTTTTTGAAATTGAACTGGAAAAAAAATATATATTTTTATTAGCAACTATCGGATATGTTGTATGTTTTATAGCATTTCCATTTATTAATAATTCATTAAATAATTTAGAGTTAGAGTTTAGCTTAGGTTTGTTAAATGCAGAGTCATTAAAAGCTAATCAAGATTATATAAATATAATGATTATAAATAAAATAACAAATGGAATTTATTATATTTATATGTTGTTTGTTGTAAATTTTTTTGCAAAGGATACTTGGAAAACTTTTATTAAGTATGGACTCTTATTATTAGTTGTATACTATGTTCAGAATTTCATTTTAAATGCAGGTGTATAAGATGCTTAAATTGTTCGTATATGAATTGTTTCAAGTTAAGAGCAAACTCAACTTATTTATAACAATTTTTATTCATTTTATCTCTATATTTGTTATTTCTTTTTTTGTTTTTGTCTTTAAAAATTATATTTTTACCGATGTTGCGCTTTTTATTTATAAGCTGTTTTTTTTTCTTGTAAGTTATGTTAGTTCTTGCTTAGTTGAGTATAATTTTCAAAAAATTAATTTAGATGTGTGTATTTATAAAAGTAAAGTCTACAAAGTGTTATTTTTGATATGTTCTATTCTAATTTCTTTGCCTTCCAGGATTTTTATATCTGGTCTCATTTCAAGAGTAAATGTTTGCAGTTTGGATTTTTTTGAATATGCAATATTAATCTGTTCAATCATATTAAAAAAAAGTTATCCTAAAAATTACATACTAAATATTGTTTTGCTGGTTATAGGTTTAGTAATATCTTATTTTTCAAATATTTATATCGATTTAGGCCTTTTGTTTGTATATTTAATTTTCTGTCTAATTCTTTTTAATAAATGCTATGATGAGTATAACTCTCTACTAGTAAATTCTAATTTAATAGAAAATTCTTATCAAAAAAATACTCGTTTTATGGTTATGTTAACAGATTGGATATTTATAAGGAGGACAAAAAAAAGATTATTGTTTGTCACTCTTTTATGTTCATTTTGTATAATGGGCTTATTTATTTATTTAAATCAAAAATCTCCAGAGATTATGGCTAATATAACAAATATAAGATTACTTTTGTTGTATGGATATGTAACAGGAGCATTTTCCATAATAATCGGCCCCTATCTTATGAATTGGTTTTATTATTATTCAAATGACTATTTAAGTAAAAATTATACGATTGAATTAATAATAAAAGGTAAACTGGATTTGATGAATATATTTACAACCATTTTATTCATTTGTACTGGGCCTTTTTGTTTTTATTTTAATATCAATATTAGAATAATGATATATTTTTTTGTAATGAACTTATCGGTTTCTAGTCTGATATCTCTTTTAATCGGAATTGCAGAAATATCAAGGATAGACAATACAAAGAGTCCTAGATTAAATGTTGAAAAGGGATCTCCTTTTGCTGCATATTTGCCCTGGGTATGTGAATTAATTCCGGTTCTGGTTTTTAAATTTTTTGTCAGATATTTATCGATATCATATATGTTAATTTTTTCAATAATAATATTTATATTTGTAAAAATTATTAATGAAAGAATAATTCAAAAGTATTCTGCTTTAATATTTTCTAAAGTTTCTAAAAGGTAAAATTATGATAGTAATAAGTGATGTTAGTAAAAGAATTTCTCAAAACTTTGAATTAAGGGTAAAAGACGTAAAATTTGAGAAAGGTTGTAATTATAAAATTTCTGGGAAAAACGGTAGTGGTAAAACTCTCTTTTTAAAAATAATTATTGGTTTAATTGATAAGGATTCTGGAGTTATAAAGATTGAAAGAAATAGAATTTCAGGCTTTTTAGGAATTTCAAGGATGATAGATTATTTAACACCAAAAGAATATTTTTATTTAGCCTGCAAAAGTTATGGTATAGCAAAAAAAGAAGTTTTAGAGCGGTTTAATTTAATAAATAGCTTTTTCAATCGTAAATATATGGATGAACGAAAACTAATCTGTGATTATAGTGATGGAAATAAACAGTTAATTGGTATAATTGCTTCTTGTATATCCAGGTGTGATTATATTTTATTGGATGAGCCTTTTAATTATCTTGATGAAGAAACTCTTTCGTCTCTAATTAAAATGATGGATTTTTTTAATAGAGAATACAAGACAAGTTTTATTTTTACAGATAATACAAATAAATGTGATCTTGATTGCATTTACTTGAGAGTTGAGAATGGACTGATTGATTGGTTTTAAGGTAAAAAAAACTTCTACAAACAACAAATAATTTATTATATTAGAAATAAAGCTTATTACAGGAGAGAAAAAATGGCGCTACTGGAATTGAAAAATGTAAAAAAAGATTATCCGTTGGGAAATCAAACTGTTCATGCGGTTAAAGATGTTTCTTTTGATATAGAAGAAGGGGAATTTGCTGCAATCTCGGGGCCATCCGGTTCGGGGAAATCTACTATTCTTAATATGGTGGGCCTTATTGATTTTCCAACAAGTGGCTCTATTGTGCTGGACTCAAAGCAGGTTTATAAAGACTACCCGATTGTTATGACAAAAGCTCTGGATTCTTACCTTACGGCTATGAGGCGTGCAAAAATTGGATTTGTTTTTCAGACGTTTAATTTGATTCCGACTTTAAATGTGTACGAAAATATTGAATTCCCTCTTTTGCTTAATTCTAAAAATAAAGAATATAAATGTGCCGTTGATGATTTTACTAAAGAACAAAAAGAAGAATGGATTAATTTTTTGCTGGAGAAAGTGGGCCTTACTGACTGGAAAACTCATAAGCCGAATGAACTTTCTGGTGGCCAGCGTCAGAGAGTTGCTATTGCCCGTGCCCTTGTAACAAAAGCGCCCTTGATTTTAGCGGATGAACCTACTGCCAACCTTGATTCAGAAAACAGTGCACAGATTCTTTCTCTTATGAAAAATCTTAATAAGGAACTAAAGACTACTTTTGTTTTTTCTACTCACGATAAACGAATTGTAGAAATGTGTGACCATGTAATAAACATTTTTGACGGACTTGTAAAATCGGATCAGCACAAAGCCGGCTCGGAAGTTTATTCTGTGGAGGCCTGAATGAAAACCATAATAAAACTTGCTTTCCGCAATTTATTGGAGCATCGTTCAAAGTCTATAATAATCGGACTTTTCCTGATATTCGGCATTGCCATTGTTGTAATGGGTAATTCTTTTTTAGAGGCAGTAAACCGCGGCTTAGAAAAAGATTTCAGGACTAATTATTCCGGTGATATTGCAATTACTCCGCTTCCAAAGAAGGGTGATTCAATTGATATTTTTGGAGTAACTACTACGGATTTATCTGACCCTTTTCCAACGATTCCTGCTTTGCCAGAGCTTTCTAAAATTGAAGAAATACTCAGTTCAAGAGAGGAAATAAAACAGAGTACCAAATTAATCAGTGCCCAGGTTATGATTAGTAAAGATACCGAATACGATTTTACGGCACTGTCAGAACTTGATTCTGTTGGCTTCGATGACCTTCCGATTGCTATTGTGTTTTCCGGAGAAGAAGATACTTATTGGGAAATGTTTAAGAATGTTAATTTAATAGAAGGAACTTATCCAAAGAAAGATACAAATGAACTTCTGCTGGATACACGCGTTAAAAAAATCTACGAAAATCTTTTTAAACAGGAAATTCATGTAGGTGATAAGTTGACTCTTGTGGCTGCCGGTCCTGCTGGAATTTTCAGGGAAGGCGTTGTCTGTGGTTTTTGTACTCCGGCTAATCAAAATTCTGCCATGTTCCAGATAATTTATGCAAATCCTGATTTAGCCCGTGTTTTTGCAAATCTTACTTATGCCAATACTGTGGAAGAGGAATTTGGGGACGCAATAGATTTTTCTATTTCTTCTCTTGATGAAGATGCTATGTTTGAAGACATTTTCGATTCTGACATGGATGTGTTAAGTGCAAAACAAACTGACTATAATTCCATTCTTGGTGATACAACTTTGCGCGATAAGATGAACCAGGCTGATTCCGGGGCATGGAATTTTATCCTGTTAAAGTTAAAAAATCCGGATAAAGCAAATAAAGTAATCAGTGCCCTTAATGCAGAATTTAAAAAGAATAATATTGCCGTAACTGCGCTTGACTGGAAGGCTGCGTGCAAAAGTTATACCGGAACCGTAGAAGGCATAGGCTTTATTTTTAATCTTATGATTTTTATTCTGGGACTTGTAGTTTTTATCATCATTATGAACACAATGACCGTAAGTGTTTTGGAACGCACCAGTGAAATCGGTACCATGCGTGCAATCGGAACAGAAAAACAGTTTGTAAAGAAATTATTTTTTGCAGAGTCTACAGTTTTAACTTTGATTTCTTCAGTAGCAGGAATAATTCTTGCTCTTATATTAATGCTTATTTTTAATTCCTTTGAAATCACTGTTACTAATTCAATTGCAAAAATGATTTTAGGCGGCGGTCTGGTACATTTTTCGCCAACGGTTAAAATTTTAATTGCAACGATAATTGTTTCTCTGGCCTGTTCATTCCTGAGTACAATTTATCCTGTAAATTCAGCGCTAAAGGTAAGCCCTTTAAAAGCTTTGTCTAAGGAGTAGTGAATTATGAGTAAAAATGTAATGCTTGCCTTAAAAAATCTAACCCGCCAGAAAAGGAGAAATGCAGTTCTTGCTATTGCAATTGCTTTTGGTTTTCTGGTTGTAACCTGTCTTGATATTCTGGTAACAGGAATGATTACAAATCTTGAAAAATCAATTACGCAGATTGCCGGTGGAACTGTAATGATTGCCGGTTATGAAAAAAAAGCTTTAGAGAATGAAGATGAAAAAATACAGCCTGTAAATATTATCCGCGACAGGGATTATGTTAAAAATCTTGTAGAAAAATGTAAGGTGGATTATGAATACTGCTCGCGTTATACACTTTCTATGGGAAGTATAATTTTTAACGGCAAGAAGTCGCTTTGTTCTGTTTACGGCCGCGATTTTAGTGAAAAAGAATTTGTAAATTCGTTTCAGATTGTGCAGGGAAGTCTTGAAAATCTGAATGAGAAAAATGCAATTATCATTTCTAATAAGCAGGCTCAAAGCTTAAATCTCGAAGTTGGTGATGAACTTATTTATTCAACAAGTACAATTTACGGGCAAAAAAATGTCTGTGATTTGAAAGTAGCAGTTATTTATAAAGAAAACAGTTTTGTTTCCAGCAATCAGGTTTATGCAGATATAGAGTTTGTTAATTCTGTTGTTGAAATCCCGGAAGGCGGTTATACAACATTTACAATCTTCTTAAAGAACAAGAATAAACAGGTCTTTGTAGCAAATCAAATTGAAAACGCTATAAGTGCAGATGGTATTCCTGTTTCAAGCCGAATAGAAGCCTACAAAAACTATCCGAAAAATCCAGGCAAGGGAATTCACAAGCAGTTTATGGATAAGGAACAGGTTTGGGAAGGAACTAAGTACGGTGTAGAAACTTTGCAGGATGCGATTCCGGCAATTGCTGTAGCTCTTTCTGTTGTTCATACAGTTTGTACAACGATTCTTATGGTAATTCTTTTAATCGTTATGGTTGGCGTTTCCAATACCTATAAAATGGTTCTGTACGAGAGAATCCGTGAAATCGGTACAATGAAGGCACTTGGAATGACAGGAAAAGATGTAAAGAGAGTTTTCACTTTGGAAGCGGTATTCCTTTGTTTGATTGGTGCTCTTGCAGGTTTTGTTCTGGGGATTTTGATTATGCTTGTCCTGCATTATGTTCCAGTCAGTAACGAGTCTATTGCAATTTTCTTAAACAAGGGGCATTTTTCTTTTGTACTGCCAGTCAGTTCTTTTATAGAAAAATATGTTATCCTTATATGTCTTACAGTTTTTGCCGTTCGTAAGAGTGCTAAAAAAGCTTCTCTTTTAAGTCCTGCAGAAGCCTTGAGAACCTTAAAGTAATTTCTGAAGTTTTAGAAGGAGTCTTTATATATGAAGAAAAGTTTTGCTGCAATTGCAATTTGTTTTATTTTCTCTGCAGTTTTATTTGCACAGGTTAGTCCTGAGCAGGAAGAGAAAGCGTATTTAATTCTGGAAAAAAGTTCCAGCCTGCTTGCGTATCACGGAGATTATTCTGCAACGATTGGACTTGTAATAGAAAAACCTAATAAGCCGAAAGAAAGCCTTAAGTATAAAATCTTTGAGCGTACAGAAAAAAAAGCTATGACAATTGTTCAGCTGTATCCTGAGGCAGATAAAGGCGTTGGATACTTAAAGCAGGAAGAAAATCTCTGGATGTACGATCCTATTAGCCGCAAGTTCAGTCACACTTCCATAAAAGAGGCGCTCGGTGATTCTGATATAAAGCTTGATGATGTAAATCAGAGTGAAAGAAACTGGCGTAAAACTTATGAGGTTAAAAATGTTGAAGAAGGAGTTCTTGGAAAAATCACGGTTGATATAATCACTCTTGAAGCAAAGACAACAGAGCCTTCTTATCCGAAAGTAACTTATTATTTCAGACAGGATATTCCTCTTGTTTTAAAGCAGGAGGATTTTGCTGGTTCAGGCCGTTTAATGCGTACAACCTTACTGCCAAAATATACTAAAATTCCTAATGGGTATGTGCCGGTTCAGATTATTGTGCGCGATGAACTGAATAAGGGTGAAAATACTCAGCAGGTAATCAGTGACCTTTCATTTGATAAACTTCCGGATAATATTTTTACTAAGGCATATCTGGAAGGACTTAATTAAAATTAGAAATAAAAAGGGTTTATAATGAAAAAGAGTGTAATGAATATAAGAAAGTTTTTTCTGCTGTTGATTTTTTCTGCAAGTCTAATACCGGCCTTTGCACAGGATGATGACTTTTTTTCTGATGATGATTTTTTTGCTGAAGACACAATTGATGAATCTTATGTAGAAGAATCTACTCAAGCAGGTACTCAAAACTCCAGTTTTAATAAGGACCTCTTAAAGCAGGGAATTCTTTTTGAAGACGGTTCGGTTAAAATCGGCGGCAATTATTCTCTTTCATTGTATACTCTTTCTGCTTTATATACCCCGGAAGAAAGTGATTTTGCAACTAATATAGAAAATACTACTTTAACGCCAAAAGCTTCTGCTTATCTTTATGTAGATGCGCGCCCGTCTCAAACTTTAAGAATGTATACTAAGTTTGGCTTTAACTATCCTTTTGCAAGTAATGTTTATCTGGAAAGTTATACACCAGGCCCAGCTTTTTCTGTTGCAGACTGGTTTAAGTTAAAGGAGCTTTTTTCTGATTTTAACATCAAGGATAGAGTTTTTTTCAGATTCGGTTTGCACACTGTTACCTGGGGAACCGGTTACTTCTTTAGTCCTGTCTCAGACATTATAAACACTTCAAGTATAGATCCTGAAAATGTTACGGAGCAGGTAGACGGTTCATTAAATTTAAGAATGCAGATTACTTTCCCGGGAACTCAAAACTGCCTGTGGTTCTATATGATTCCTTCTACAGATTTTATTTCTGCCGGCAGTGCAAGTTCTTATGCAAGGGATACTGCTTTTGCCGCAAAGGGTGAAATTACTTTGTTAAACTGGGAGCTTGGGGCAGGCTCTTATTATAAATATCAGAATGCACCTAAGGCCATGTTAACGGCATCTGGTGGAATCTTTGGTTCTAAGATTAATGTCTTTGGTGAATTCGTTTATCAGTACGGCGCTCAAAGTGAGTGGGCTTCAAATACAGACTGGACAGATAAAACAAATATCTTCTTAGTAACAGCAGGCTTTTCCAAATACTGGAAAGATCCTTCAATAACTCTGGTGGGGCAGTATTATTTTGACGGTAATGATGTGGACTTCGTTCACAAATATTATCAGCACGGTCATAATATTGCTCTCGCATGCAGTTTCGGAAGGGTCTTTGGTTCTACAGATTTTACGGCTTCCCTTTATGGAATTGTTAATTTTGGTAAAGTGAATAAGCTTACAGAACAAGATGCTGCAACACTAGGAACTAATGCTTCTATTTACGAGGCAGCAATTACTAATAGTTCCGGGGCGATTTTCAGTGCAATGTTAAATTATTCTCCAGTTAAGGAATTGACTTTTGGACTTGGACCTTACATCACTTTTACAAACTGGGAAAAAGAACCGGCTGTAAATCTAAAACTTGAAGTAACTCTCGGTGGCGGAAAGTTTTAATTTTGGTTGACAGCAGAAACAATAAAAGCTAATTTTTTATTTAAGGATTATTTTGATGACAAAAATTTATGTAGGAAATTTGAATTATATAACTGATGAAGTTTTTTTAGAAAAAGTTTTCTTGCGGTTCGGTTCAATTGTTTCTGTTAAAGTTATAAAAGATTCAGAAACAAATACTTCTAAGGGATATGCGTTTATTGAATTCGAAAAAGAAGGGGAGGCTTCAAAGGCTGTTGCCGGTATGAATGGCAGGGAACTTGACGGAAGAAAAATAAATGTTTCGTTTGCAACAAGTGAATGAAAATGAATTATATTAATGATGATTTTTTAAATTTTATAAAATTAGATTGCAGCAGAAAAGAGTTTATTCAGAACTGGCTTTTAAAGAATAATGTTTCATCGAATGTAATTTCTCTTGAGTCTAAGAGTCACATTCTTATTCAGTTTGATAAAAAATTTTACAACCCGAAATACAGATTCAAAACTGTTCTTGCACACTATGATAGGGTGGAAAATTCAGAAGGCGCAAATGACAACAGTGTTGCTGTCTGGCTTTTAATGAACTGGGCTGTTGCTTTAAGCCGCATGAATCAGGTTCACAATGTAAGGATAATTTTTACTGATGGGGAAGAGCTTGGGAAAAATCATGGCGTTAAAGAGTTAGGTTCATATTCTCTGGCTCAAACTTTTAAGCGCTTAGGTTTTGTAAATGATGATGTGATTATTTTTGACTGCGTTGGGCGGGGGTGTGTGCCTCTGCTTTCTGAAAATAAAATTCCTTCTGGTACCGGTAGAAAATATATTGAAAAACAAAGTTCTTTGCAGAATCGGATGAAAGAAATTCTGAATGCTAGCTGCGGCCCTAACTGGTTTGCCTGTCCTCTTCCTTATAGTGATAATGCGTCGTTTACAGCCTGCGGTTTTCCTTCTGCACTAATTACTTTTTTGCCTCAGGATGAAGCTGCTTCTTATTGTAATGATAATAGTTTTGTTCCCTTGACTTGGAAATTAATTAACTCTGAAAATGATTGTGTTTCAACTTTAACAAATGAGAGTTTTTTTGTAATGGAAAAAATTTTATTCGCAATCCAGTC
>JAEEGL012204164.1_pt1 | contig 22969 bp, 8 predicted proteins | sample 9134231 | NCBI WGS metagenome assembly JAEEGL01 (sample SAMN16246548, study PRJNA631951) | gut metagenome | biome: gut microbiome; feature: rumen; material: fiber-attached | host: Bos | place: Iran: Karaj | collected 2018-10
AAAATATAGTAATTATATTAATTAGTTAACTAATATTTTTACCTTCTTTTCAATTATTTTATTTATTTTTATTATTATTGATATATAATTGTATTAATATATTTTATACACTTTTTATTATTATTAATATATTTTTACATTATTTATTATTATGAATATATTTTACACACTATTTATTGTAATTAATATATTTCACAAACTTTTTATTATTATTATTTATAAATTATTACATTATAAAGAAAACTTATGCTTTAATTTATATTTATAATTTTGAATGTTTAGTTTATTTTCTTTCATTAGATTGAGATAATAAAGAAAGTTTCTTTTATATTTCAATTAAAGATATTGAAAAAGGAAAAGAAATTATTAATTTTAATGGAAATGATAATAATATTCCCTTTACACTTATTATGGGTTTATTATTAAAGATAATATTTATCATGTATAATTTTCATATTAATAATTTACATGATGAATTTACTTTGAAATTTAATATTGCTAATGATGAAGGTATTTTAAAGAAAATTAAATATATTTAAAAGAAAAATAAATATAATATAAGGGATGCAGCAAATATTTTATATGAAAAATTGATGAACAAAAGAATGATTATGATAGTATAAATATAAATTTCAAAAATATTAAATATATTATCAATGGAGAAAAATGTATTATAGAACAACATATAAATACATTGATAAAATATATATAAAAAAACGTGAATTCATTTGGTATGAAAAATATTAGTTTTTTTTCAATACAAAATTTTTAATTTACTATTAATTTTTATTTTATTGTTAATATTTTTATTCACAGTTTTCAATTTCTTAAAACATCTTTAAAAAAAAAGTGAAAGTTAATTTTTAAATTTATTAATTTATTGAGTTTTAAAATTTCTGATTATAACAATTGAAATCATATATTAATTTTTTTAAATAAAAAATGTATATTGAAATGAAGTTATTATTATTTCAAATATTTTTATTATTTATTTTTTCTTCTAACTCAAAAATAAGAAATATATCTCTAATAGAAGCATCATATAATTTTGAAATATTATTAAATCAATCTTATTCAGAATTATATTCTTTTGATTGTTTATATGATATTTTTAACAATAAATCAGTTAAAATAACAATAGAGCATCTTAATTCTTATTTTTATCCTTCAAATAAAATTTATAATGATTTAGATTATATTATAACATATGAAAATATTTCTTTGGATTACTTTTTAAGTTTTAAATTTGAATTTAATCAAGAATTATTCATAAAAAAAGAGTTATATTTTCAAATGTTTTTATCTGAATTAAAATGTATTCAAAGAAAGGATAATACTTATACATATAACTATATATTAAGTAATTCCAATCTTGGTTTTCAGAATTTACATCAATATTCATTAATTAAAGAGATTTTTAATCACTGTGGTAATCAAATTGAAAAATTACTTAATAATAGTTTTAATATAATTTTAAATCAATTATTTAAAGTTTATCCTATAAGTGATAATGAATTTATTTTTAATAAAATATCAAATTATTTTACAGGAATGACCGATTATTGTTATATGGATTTTCAAAATAAAACTCTTTATAAAGGAAGGATAAATAAAGTATCGTATCTTCAATATAAAAGAATTAATTCAGAAAAGGGAATTTTTGAAAATGTCACTTTTCAATTATATTTAAAATATAATCAATATAAAAAAAACTATAAAGTTCTTATAAATGAATTACATATGAATTCAACAGGGTTTTTATTTAAAACAGTTAATGTAAAAGAAAATGATGAAATTATTAAATTATTTTTAGATGATATATTTAATAATGTTTTTAAAACCGTGACGAATGGTTTATAATTAAATTTAATTTTAAATCTGAAACAATATTTTTTTAATTAATTTTATTATTTTCAATGAAAAATCATAAATTAATTGAAATAAAGAATAGAGAGGCTTTAATTGAATTTGAAAAAAAAGAAAAAGAAAAAATATTAATGTTACATAAATTTGGAATATATCTATGTATTAGCGTAAATATTATTTTATTATTTTTTATATTTGCATTCATATATCAAATAAATTTTTCAAAACAACAAAGTAAAGTTTTAACTGAAGAAATATATAATACATCATCAGTAATTGAATTTCAAAATAAAATAATTCAACATCGAATTGTAAATTTCTTTGCTTTATTAAATAATTTACAAAATTTAATAATTGAAAATTTATATAATTTAGATGAAATATATTCATTATTAATAGAAGGAGGAATAGTAAATCCGGAAAAAAAAAGAATATATTTATGTTATAAAGGAACTTTTGATAACGATGAATTATATATGATTTCAAATTATTGTAAAGAAAAAGAATTAATATTAACAATAAAAACAAAGGAAGGAGAAAGATTTGGGGGATTTATATCAAATTTTACTAATACAGTTAATAATTCAAGTTACAGTAAAAGTTTAAAAACATTTTTATTTAATATTGATAAATATGGAATTTATAAAATATTCAAAGTTAAAAATCCAGATAAGGCATTTTATTTTAATGCTCAAAAAGAAATGATTTTTGGAGATGAAGATTTAGTTATTAAGAATTTATGGAATAATACTAAAAATAGCATTTATTCAAAATTTCCAAAAAATTTTGGTGATAATTCCAATACATTAAATGATTTAATTGGAAAAAAAAGTATAATAGAAATTGAAGAAATAGAAATCATTTCTATATCAAAATAAAAATGAAAAAAATTAATTAATAAACTTTTAAATTAACTTATTTAAATAAAAAAAATGAAGGAAAAAAAAATATATTTAAGAAACATAGAATATATTTTAGACAAATATGGTTTTAAATCAATAACTCTATCAGTATTTATAGCAGTTTCAATGGGTATAACAGCAAATGGATGTGAAATGACATTAATGGCATTATTCTTAATTCCCTTGAAAAAATATTTTGATTTATCTAATTTCCAGCTTCAAGTAATTTCAAGTATCCTTTTCTTAGGAGTATCAATAGGTTCCTATTGTTCAAGTTATATTTTAACAAAATTTCAAAGAAAAACTATAGTAATAAATTCCTATATAGCAATATTTATATTTCATACACTATTATCATTTGTTCCGAATTATATATTTTTTTCAATAGCAAGATTTTTTATTGGTTTCTTCTTAGGATTAATAGTACCAATATCTTTAAATAGCTTAGGCGAATTTTTACCTACAAATCACAGAGCTTTCATATTAACTTCTATTTGGGTTTTTTTTAGTGTTGGTCAAGCATTTATTTCTATTTTTATGTTAATTGGAATGCCTAATTTTGAACTTGATAATATGAAATATGTCTTATTTAGTTTAAATAGTTTAGTTGTTGCTTCCTTAATTTTAAATGATAATTTCTTTGTTGAAAGTCCTAGATATTTACTTATGAAACATGAAAATGAACATGCTTTTGAATTGTTAAATCAAATGTTGGTTGAAATTGATGAAGAAAAATTGTCTTTTGAAGAAAAAGAAAATTTAATTCAAGAAAATGATAAACATAAGGAGGAAAATTTAAATCAAGAAAGTAATTTTATGGTTTTATTTTCTGAGGATTATTATGATACTACTGTTTTATCTATTGGAATTTTATTTATTTTATCTTTTTTACTTTATGGGATCTTAATTATATCTACTTTAACTATGAAAGAATTTAATGAGAAAAAAAAACCAAAAATTAAAAAAGTAGAAATTAGTTCTTTTTTTGAAATAATTAACAATACAAATAATACAATGAATGATATATTTGATACAGTCTATAATGATAATATATCAATTAATTCTATTATTAATGAAACAATAATTGAACCAATAAATGAATCATTTAATAACACAATTAATAACACATTCAATAATGAAGTAAATAATTCAATTGATTTTCCAATAAATGAAACAATTAAAAATGAAGAAAATAATTCAATTGTTTCTCCAATAAATGAAACAATTAAAAATGAAGAAAATAATTCAATTGTTTCTCCAATAAATGAAACAATTAAAAATGAAGTAAATAATTCAATTAATTCTCCAATAAATATTTCAAATGAAAATAATAATATAATTAATAATATAACTAATAATGATATTGATATTAAAAAAAATGACACAAAAATAAATTCAATGAACAATTCATTTCCAAAAAATCAAAATTCAATTAAAGAAAAAGAAAATGATGAAGAAGACAAAAAAGAACATAATTACCCAAAAATATTAATAGGTCAATTCATATCAGCTTTTGTTTCAATGTTTGGTTGTATAATAGGAGGAGTAATGTGTGAAATTCCATATTTTGGAAGAAAAAAAACTTTATTTATAGGATTTATAATATGTTGTATATCTTTATTATTAATTTTAATCATTGGAGAAGATTTTTTCACTGAATTATATAGTGTATATTTAGCTTTTGTCTTAGTTTCATTTAATGTTTTTTTAACATATATTGTTGAAGTTTATCCTACTCGATTAAGAGATATTTCTTCTGGATTTTTATTTGGTTGTTTAAGAATGAGTGGATTTCTTTCTCAATATTTTTATTTATCTATAAATCATTTTCATTTTTTATTACCTTACTTTTTCTCTATGTTAATTGCTTTTTTAGCTGCTTGTTTTTCTTATAAATTACCATATGAGACTTGTGATCAACCTTTAGATTTTAGTTTCTCTAAATTAGATGATGATAGTGAAGAAAAGTTATTTACTAAGTAAATATTTTTATTTAAAATTTTTTTTATTGATTTATATTAAAAAATGTTTTTAAATCTAATAAAAATAAGAAATAATCTTATTGAAGAATCAATTATTATTTAATTTATCCAAAACTATCGTACAATTTTTGTATATAAGGTTTATAATCGTCTAAAATAATTTCATTAGATATTTTATTTTTTCTGTTTTTATTCTTACTATAAGAGTTAATCAAATTTGATTTTAATGTTTCGTATTCATTTTCTTCTTTTTCTTCTTCTTCTTCTTCATCTTTAATATGAATATACTCGAAATCTTTTTGAATTTTTCTTTTTCTAGGATATTGTTCTTTTTTTCTTTTAGTATTATAATCTTTCTTTCTTTTTTTATTATTATTTTTTCTTTTATTTCTTTTACTTTTTTTTGACAAAGGGATTTTCTGATTTTTTTGAGAATTTTTTAATTTATTATTATTTTTTGCATTATGTTTATTTTCTTCTATAATATTAATATTTGAATCAATTTCACTATTTAAATAAACTTCATCATCATTTTCTTCATCTAAAATTATACTAAAATTGTTATTTTCAAATGATTCTGTTCTTTTTCTTTTTTTTCCCTTCATTTCTTTTTTCCTATTTTTCATATTATTCTTTTTATTATTATTATTTTTCTTTTTATTTTCTTTTACTCTTTTTTTATTTGAAGAATGGAAAGATTCATTAATATTATCATCTAAAATTTCAATATAATTTTCATCAATTAAATCTTTTTTTTTAGCAGTATTCTCCAAAAGAATAGTATTATCATTATTATTATTTGTAATTGAGCAATTATTATTATTTTCCTTATTTGAATTCACTTTAGCTAAAGAATTAGCAACAGTTGTTTTTTCATCACAACAATTATTTTTTTTATTTTCTTCTTTTTGTTTTTCTTTTAAATTATTTTCAAAAAAAAATTCACAAGGTAATTTTCCATTTAAATTCTCATTCATTTTAATATATTGAACTAACCCAGTATCTTGAGAAACAACAGGACATATTTTATTTTCTTCAATTTTATTTTTAAAAAGATTTTTTGCGTTTATTAATATTTCTCCTTCTTCATTATAATAAGTCCCTTTATTATATTTTTCCCCAAGTAAAAATTCATTTTTAAATGATTCAAATCCTTGTTCTATTTGACTTTCTCTTATTTTTTCTGGATTTTCTCCATCAGTTGCAATTTTTTTATATTCTCCATTTTCTTTATAAATTATTTTTTGATAACATAAAAATTTGATTATACTATTTTCATCTATTTTAATTGTTATTTGATTGTTGAAATCAGATATAAATTTGATTTTTGGCTCTAAATCTGAATAGACTTTATATTCTACAATAAGGTTCATTTCAAAATTTCTTTCTATCATATTTATTTGAATTTTTTTTTATTTCTATTTATACAAAAAAGAAATTTTTTAAATATTGTCTTATGTTATTTTTTATAAATTATTTCAACTATTTTATATTTCAACAATTTTATATTTTAATTAATAATTTAATTATAAAATTTAATCTTATTTTGAATTAAAAATATTTAATGCTATCATTGCTTTAATTCTAACTTTTTGTTCATTATCATTTAATAGTTTAATGAATTGTTGAAGAATTCCATCTTTATTTATATTATTGATAATTTCAACTTTATTTTTCTTGAAACAAATATAATAAAATTCAATTAATACAAAGATTGAATATGCTCTCACATTAATTAATAATGAATTTCCATATTCAATACAATCTGAAATATAATTTGGAACTTTTTGGGAATAAGAATCAGTAATAATTTCAATTATTTTTCTTAAAAATTTTTCATAAATAATTTCATTATCTTTTTCTTGATTTTTTATTTCATCATATATTGGAGTATAATCTTCTTCTAATAATAAAAATAAAGATTTAAATAAAGTTTCTTTTACATTTTTTGAAACAATTTCATTTTCATCAGTAAAATTTAATAAAAAACAAATTAAATTACTATGAATATTATCAATAAGATTACTTTGAAATTTTTCAATTAAATTTTCTTGATTATTATTTTGATTTTGACTATGAATAGTAAAAACTAATAAATTAATAATTTTTCCAAAAACACTAAAACTTAAAGCTCTTATATCATCATTTGAGTTATCAAAATTTTGTTTTAATTTGTTTAATATATCAAAATTTTGAAAAACAATATCAATAGATAATAAATCAATAATATTATTTAAAGTTTTTAAACTCTCTTTTTTAACAATTATACTTGAATCATCAATCTTATTAATTATAGTTTCTAAAATATGATAATCATTATTTTCATTAGGATAAAAAATTGACATTATTTTATCTTTTAATTCATTTTTTGCATTTTCTTTTAAATCATCATTATTTTGAATTTCAATATTTTTATTTTCTAAAGTCATAAATAATATATTTTCTATATTATCACAACATTCTTTATATATTTTTCCTAAATTACCAATTCCTCTTAACGACATTTTTCTAATTAAAAAATCTTTATCATTTATCATATTTAATAAAGAAAGGATTAAATTATTTCTCCAATTTCTAATTGTATCTCCATTATAATCTTTTTTTATGTGTAATATTGAAGAATAATTTACAAAAACAGAAAAACAAATTGTACAAATTAATCTTTGTCCTTTATATTTTCTTTTAGTAAATTCTGATAAAAATTCAAACATTTTTTTTTGTTCTTCAAAATTAGAAAATTTACAATAACATATCATTAAGTCATATAATCCTTCATCATATTCATTTTCATTTAATAATTTAGAATAAATAGAAATATCATTATTTAATATTTTATCACAATCTTCAAAATAATAAAATAAATTTCTTAAAGCAAATAAAAATTGATTTTTAGGAAAATCTTCTTTTTTTAAAAACAAACTTTCATTATATTTAAAAGAATAAGTGCTTCCAATTCTTAAAAGAATAGTACATAAAATTTGAGGAAAATATAATTTTAATAAATTAGAAATTTCTTTTGTTTTAGATTTTAAAATAATTCCTAATAAAATAGTACTTCTACAAATAGTATAATAAGGAGTATTTTCTTCTAAATCTTTATCTTCATCTATTATTGGTGATGAATTATTCATTATTCCTGTTATTCTTGATATTATTTTTGATATTAATTGTTTATCTTCACAAAGATTACTTATTATTAATGAGAGAGAATTTGAAGTTTTTGAAACTGTTTTTTTATCTAAGGAATATGATAATATTATATCATAATTTATTTCTGATATTGAATAGGATATTTTTAATAAATTTTTTATTCTAAATGTTATTTTTGAATCTTCTTCTTTTATTGTTTTTTCTAATTTTTTTAAATAATTTTTGAAAAATTTATTTAAATAGATATTTTGGATTTTTTCAGATGATTCATTTAATGATATATTATTTTGAAAATAATTAGGAGAATTTTTAATTATATTTATCATTAAATTTGTAGATAATTCACTTACTTTCTCAATTTTAGAATTTGATAAATAAATTAATTTATTTAATAATTCAAAAATTTTTTCAATATCAAACATTTGTATTAATATTTTTGGAAAAGTAATAATAAAATTATCTTGATTAGAAAAATCAATAGTTGAAATATCTATCTCAGAATCTTTCAAAATTTTTTCAATACATGATGACATTCCATTATTGCCATCAAAATAATATAATAAAATACAAGTTAAATTAACAACCCAATTTTCAAATTGTTTATCATTTATTTTAAAAGAATTACTATTTAATAATATGAATTTTTCTAAAGTTATTGAGAGAATTTTTTTTAAATATTCTTTATTTTCTAATTCTTGGTTTTTATTATTTTCAATTTCATTGTTTGTAATAAAATCAATATTTAAATATTTTTCAACGAATTTTTCAAAAATATAATTCTTTATATCATCATTATTAATTTCTTTTTTTTCAGAATAATCAATCATATTATCATATCCTATAATAGAATAATTAGTTAAAAATTCATTTTTTTTATCATCTATTTTTTCATTTGTACTAGAAATAATATTTTCTGAATTAGGAGAATTTTTATATTTATCAAAGCTACAAATAGAAAATAAATTAAAAGCAATAGAATCAAAAATTATATTTTTTAAATTTTCATTTTCATCGTTTTTAAAATAATTAAAAATAGAAAAAGTAATTCCTATAATCATTTTACAATTTTCTAAAGGAATAACTGGATTTAACATAATTAAAAAAGATATATTATTTAAACTCTTTTCTTTAAATAAACTAATTTGCTTTTCTTTATTAAATTCATTTATCATTTTTTCTAAATAATTATCTCTTTTCTTTAAAATAAATTCTTTATCTTCATTTAATCTTTTAAATATTTGCTCATAAGTGAATAAACATGCTAATTTAATAATATTATTATTTTTTTGATATTTATTATAATATTTATCAATAAAAAATAAAAAGTTTTCTTCTAATCTAGAAATTAAATCTTTAACATTAATATATTTTGCAATATATCCTAAAATTTTAATTAATGTTTCAAGAGGTTCTTTTGGAATATCATCTTTATTATTTTTAATTTGGAAAAATGATGTTAAACTTTTTTGTTTTTTTTCAATTATTTCACTTTTGAAATATGAATGGATTTTATCTAAAATTATATCAATATTTTTGCCTTTGGAACTATATCCAAATGATAAACAAAGTCCTTGTCTTAAAACATCAGAAGGAATATTTTTTTCATTTTCATCAAATTTTCCTTCTTTATATTCTGGGTGAACCATTGAAAACATTTTTTCTAAGTTATTTTTAATATTTTCAGTTAAATTTATTTTTGAAAGTATTATTCCTTCAATACCAAATAAAAATCCAATTATTTCATTATTATTTTTATAATTAATAATATTATCATTTACCACTTGAAGACAAAGAGATATAAATTGAATTTGTTTTTTTAAATCATTTTCATCTTGATTATCAACATTTAAAATTTGTTCAAAAATATTTGTTAAAATTTCATAAAAATCACAATAATCAAAATTATTTTTATTATTTGAAAAAGAATTTTCTATTTTTTCAGTATTTATTATACTATTTATTAAGATATCATCACTATGAACAATTAAATTTAAAATATTTTTTAGAGTCTGTAAAGCTTCTTGTAAAAAATTATTCTTTAATAAAGGATTTGATAAAACAATCATTATTTTAATTAAAAGATTATGAGCATAAGGTAAAAGAGGATATTTTTGATAATCTAATTTTAATGATAAAAAATTAACTTCACTATTTTTATCATTATTATTTTCATTATTATTTTCATTTTCTTTTAATTTTTCTTCAATTTGATTATTTGTTTTAAGAGCATTTTCAAAAATTAAATTTATCATTTTACAAATGATATATTGGCTTTTATCATAAATATTATTTGTAAAAACTGTAAAAATAAAAGGATAAACATTAGGAAAAATAATTTCAAAATCAATTTTATTTAAAATATTAATTAAAGTAAATTCTGCTTCTTCAATTACAAGATTTTTATTTGATATAAAAGGATAATTTTCATCATTTCCTAAATTATTATTATTATCATATTGTGCTTCTTTAATTAAAATAGATATTAATTCATTTCCAATATTTTCTTGTTTAATTAACTTTTTTTTAAAAATTACAAAAATTAATTCAAATAAACAACATTTAAATTCAAAATCATTTTCATGTGAAGCTTTTAAAATTGCAGTAATTAATTTTTGATTTTGTTTTTCTTCAATATTATTAATATGTAATAAAGTAGTTTTTAAAATTATTATACTTGTAATTTTCTCTAAAATATTATTTGAGTCAATTTTAAATAATAAAAAGTTTAATGTAATATCACAAAAATTACTTAAAAAGAGAATAAATATTTTAATAATTTCATTTTTTAATTGAAGAAAATTTTCTTCAAATTCTTTCGCATTTACACTTATATTTTTATTTGTTATTATTTGAAATAAATAATTTAAAAGAAATTCAATAAAATTAGAAATTCTTCCTTTAAATTTATTTATGTTAAATTCTAAAAAAATATAAAAACTTTTACATAATAATTCATTTTGTTTATTTTTTCCTATAATTAAATTATTTTTAAATAAATTAATAATTATATCAAAAATATTTCCTAAATTATTTTCAGGAATTAAAGTAGAAATCATTATTATACATTTAATAATATAAATAGATTTATCTTCTACATCATCATTATATTTATTTTCTATAGTTTTATCTTCTTTATTCATTAAAGTAAAATTTGTAGCAATTGAATATAAATTTGATAACATTGAAGTCATTGTTTCAACTTTAGAATTTGGTTTTAAATTTTTTTCATTTCCTTTTGTCCATTCTGGATACATTAATTCATAAACAGTAAATAATAATTGAGAAATATTATCAAAGTTTTTAATTTTTAATTTATTTTCTAAAGATTGAATAATTGATTCACAATAATATGAAAAAAATTGACATATAATTATTCTTTTTTTTAATTTTTTAACTTTGTTTAATAAAGGTAATATTTTATCGACTATATCTTCAAAATTTTGTGAAGATTCAGTTGAATAATATTTACAAATTTCTATTAATATTTCAAATATAAAATTTGGAGGAATATTATCAAGAGTGAAAAAAAATAATATTACATTTAAAACATTTCTATAATATATTTCACAAAAATATATTAATAGTTTTAATAATACTCTTAATTTAGATTTTATTTTAATTTTTAATTCTTTATTATTTTCTGATTCATTATATTTATTTATTTCTTGAAATATAAATTTTGAAATGTATTCTTCAAAAATATTTTTTTCATTTGAAAGAATTTTTTCTTTGTTTTTTTTTATCATTTCATTAAAAAGTTCAACAATATTTAATATATTATCACATATATTATTTAAATTTTCTGAATTATTTGACATTAATTCTTCTAATTCTTTAATTCCAAGTTCAAAAATTAATTCATAATTTAATTCAGACATTTCACATAAAGTTTTTCTTGATAATAAGTCTATATTATTAACTATTATATCTTTTGTTTTCATATTATTATATAAAGATTTGATTATTTCTTTAAAAGGATTTTTATTCATTTCATTATTTTTATCTTCATTTATCATTTAATTTATTAATTAAAATATCAATATATTTTTTAATTTTTAAAAGGTAAGGATGAATATTATTTTCCAAGAAAATGAAAAAGGAATAATTATTCCATTGTTTAAAAATTCAATTCAAAAAAAAGATGTTATATTATTTATTAATTACATTTATTCTTCAAAAATAACAGATATCATTCCTTTATTAATAAATATTATAAAAGATAATTTCGAAATTGGTCAGATTCTTTTAGACATTCATAATTTATATAACACCGAAAAAGGATTACTTAATATATTAATTGAAAAATTTATATTGAAAAAAAATGATGACAAAGAAAATAAATTATTATATGATTTTTTTGAATTTATTTCAAATCCTTTTCAAATAGAAAAAAATATATATGATTGTATATATAGAATTATTGGAAAAATTTTTCCTGATTTTAAGGAAAATATAGAGAAAAATATGGAAATTATGAGTAAATGTATTGATTTACTTAATATTTTTTATAATAAGAAACTTAATACAAATTTTGAAATTTATGATAATTTTTTTTATTTATATGATAATGAAATTAAAACAAATATTAAAAAAGAAAATAATTTAAAAATAAATAATTGTATTTTTATTGAAACATATTTTTTTATCAATCAAAATAATAAAAATGGTGATTCCATAATAGTAAAAATTAAATTTTCAAATGAAAGTCAATTAATCATTCATTTAGTAAATAATATTAAAATTGAAATATCATATATTGTATCAACAAAAATTAAATATAAAATTGATAATTTTTGTGAATTAAAAAAATGGAATAATATTCAATTAAAAATATCAAATGAATCTAATAATAAGAATGCTATAATTACAATAAATAATAAAGAAAATGAAATTAATTTAAATAAAGAAATAAATAGTATATCAGAATTAATATTCTTTTCAAAATTTCATGGATTAATTTCACCTATTATTATTTCAGAAAATCCTTTAGAAAAACATGATTATTTTTCAAAAGAATTTTTATCTTTATTATATAAATATGATTTTAAAATTGATGAACCTGAAGAAAAAGGTAAAATAATTTTTAAAAAAGAGAATCAAAAATACATCAATGAAAAAAATAATAACAATCAAAATACTATTTCATTAATCTTATTTTTGAACAATAATTCAAATGAAAATATAAAAGAAATAATACCATTAATTAATAAAGAAAAAAATAATATTCCAAATTTTTATTCTTTTAATGATTTAAATATGAAAGAAAATATTTTCTTATTAGGTGGGACAAATAATATATTACCATTATTTGAAATTATAAAGTTAGCTCATAAAGAAAATATTAATATTGATAATGTATTTCATAAAATATCTCAATTAGTTATGATAATTTTTAATTCAGAAAATAATATTAAAGAAGCTTATTATAGTAATACTTTTGAAATACTTTCTCAATTTATTTTAAATTTTTATAAAAGTGGTAAATTTTTAACCCAAATTTCAAAAATTTTAGAAGGAATAATTAATAAAAATATTTTTCATGATATTATTTTTTATTACTTCAAAGATATATTATTAAGTAATTATTTTATCTTTAATTTATCATCACAAGGAAAACAAATATATATTAAATTTATTTCTTTTCTTATCAAATATAAAATTAATGCTTTTGATTTTTTAATAACAATTATTGAAAAAAATGAAATTAATGATGAAGAATTTTTAAATGATGTATTTTTTTTCTTTTATCAAATATTATATTCAGAAGAGCATTATAAGAAAATAAATGATTTAATCATTATATTAGAAAATAAAGATATTAGTTTAATTGTAAAGCAAAAAATGTTAAAATTATTAATTAATTTGATAAATATTGAAATTCCTAATGAAATGAAATCTACTTTTTTAAATATTCAGAAAAAAAAAATTGAAAAAACATTAAATCCAAATGAATATATCAAATTAGATGAATTTGACAATTTATCTAAAAAAAAAATAAATGTAGAATTTTATCGTATGAATTTTATTAATTTAATGGAAAAAACTTTAGTTAATGAGATTAAAATTGATAATTTTGAAATGGAAAAAAATTTAGAGTTTAAATTCAATTTAATTTCTTATTTATGTGATAATAAATTAATTTCATATTTTATTGAATTTTCTGAAATTAATGATCCTATAATAAAATTAGATTTAATATATTTTTTCCAAATTTTTATATGTTATTATATTCAACTTTATTATAAAAAAAATTTAAGTCAAAAAGATCTTATTAACATTAATAATATAAATGGAAAAAATTATAATTATTATGTTTCAAAATTAAAAATATTTTCTGTTCTTAATGAAAATGATAGTAATGATTCTGATTTTAATAATAAAATTTTCAAAACTAATCTTTTTGAAAAAATCATTCATGATTTTATTGATTTTGTAAATATTATAATACAATTTGAATGTAATGAAAATGAAATTAAAAATTTAAATAATTATGGATTTGAAATTCTTTTATTTTTGAAAAATTTTTTTAATTTAATTCGTAACAATAATTTTTTAATTTGTTATGATGAAGAATTTGGAAAGAAAAAGAAAATAGACTTTAGTAACATATATTATTCACGTTATTTTATAGTTACATTAATATCAATATTACATCATATCTTTCTTTTAAAAGAAAAAGAAAATCATAATTTAATTATAGAAATTCAAAAACAAATAGAATATATAATACTTGATATATATTTTGATGGAATAAAATTTGGTCCAATTTGTTTTTTAGAAATTTTAGATCAATTTGATTGGTATATATATGATCATAAAGAAGAAATTACTTTAGATTTTATAAATTATTTTTTTCAAATTTTTATAAAAGAAATTCCATCAGTTAGAAAAACTTCTTCAGATATTAATTATTTCAATGAAAATATTAATAAATTGTTTAATTATAAATCTTTTTCTTTAATTGATTTATATTATCGTTTTTATAAAAGTGAAAATAAATCACAAATAATAATTTCAATACTTAATTCTTTAAAACTTCAAAATTTAGATTATTTTTTTTTAAATAATTTTTTACTTTTTTTTGAAATTTTAACAAATCAACCAAATAATTTATCTTTTTATTTAAATGAATATGTATCATTTATTGTTTTTTGTTTTTTATTATATGAAAATGATATAAATCCATATTTATCTAAATCAGGAAAAAAATATTTTTTTATTGGACTTGTAATTTTATCAATTAAATCTATTTTTTTAAAAATTTATTCAACAAAAGATATAGATGATGATTTCTATTTAGTGATTAGTGTTTTAATGAAAATGATATATAATTCATTAAATCAAAATCCTGAAAATAAATTATATAAATATTTAGAAGAAAAATATGGAAAAAATAATACTGTTTTAACTTATTTTAAATCCTTTAAGTCAATATTTCAAAAAAATAATGTAACTTTGACAAAAAAAAATGCAAAAAATATTGTTTTTAGTTTAAAAAACGAATTTTTAAACCTATTTAGAAAAACTGAATTTTTAAAACCAAATAAATATTTTAAATTTCAAAACATTTTAACTAAAATGTCTGAAAAAAATAAAGAAATACCTATAAAAATAGATGATTTAAAAATTTTTGATTTTTCAATGTTAGACAAATTTCAAATAGAAAAAAATTATAAACAAATAAAAAAAAATCTATTTTCTTGGAATAATTCTTATAGTGACTTAAATCTTTTTTATACAGAAAAAGGGAAAAGACATTTATGCTTTAAAATTTTGAATCATTATTCGGAAGAATTAAGTCTTCCTTTTTTAAAACCTATTTTAAATTTCAAAAATTTTCCTCTTATTGAATTTAATAAATTCTTTGATAGAGGAAGTAAAAAACATAAAATTATGGAAAATGATTTTATTAATGAAGATTTTAATATCTTATTAGAAGATTTATTAGATGAAAATAAAAGAAAGTATGGTGAAGGAAATAAAAAATTAATTGATTTTTTTCAATTAAAAGAAAATAATATTTACGATTGTTGTTTAATAAAATTAGAAACACACATTCAAGGATTTATGATAAATAAAGGAAATAGAATTATATTTATTGGATTTCCAAAAGAAATAGATGATTTAGGAAATTTATATTTTGACAAAGAAGAAAATTGTTATGGTTCATTTATTAAAAATAGAAAATTAGTTTATCTCAAATTAAAATATAAAGATATTATTTATGTTTATAAAAAAATTTATGCTTTTAAAGATAATGCTTTAGAATTATTCACAAAAGATAATAAATCTTATTATTTTGAATTTAATGGTAATCCAAAAATAATAAATGAAAAAAATGATTGTTCTAGAAGTGAATCAATGACTTCAAATGACCTTTTTGCAAAATCTCAAATAATTGAAATAGAAGACAATAATCAATTATATTATAATACTATGATTAGAGATAAATTTTTTAATTATTTTTGTGAATTTAATCCAAAATCTTTTGTTGGGCAAGATATAAAAAATATAAGATATTATACAAAAGTAAAATCTGATTTTTATTATGATTTAGATTCTATTTACCATAATTTTTTAAAACATCTTATTTCTAAATTTGAATATTTAATAAGAATAAATTTATTATCAAACCGTTCTTTTAAAGACATTCATCAATATCCAATTTTTCCATGGATATTATATGATTATGATTCAAATACAAAAGATTTATTAAATGTGAAATTAAGACCTTTAGATATTCCCATTGGGATAATTAATGAAAAATTAAAAGAATCATATGAAAAAAGTTTTAATATTCAAAAAGATATTTTTAAAAAAAAATATGGTGATTTTGATTATAATTTTTCAGATTTTTCTGTTTTTCAAAAAGGAAATATTAATATAAATTCAATACCTACCTTTTTTAAAAATCATTATTTAAATTCAAATTATGTTTCATATTATCTGAAAAGAATATTTCCATTTACAATTATATCAAAAGAAATTCAAGGTGAAATTTTGGAATTTCCCGAGAGGGTATTTAATAATTTAAATCAAACTTTTTTAAGTAGTATAAATATAAAAGGAAATACTAAAGAATTAATCCCAGAATTTTTTTATTTTCCAGAAATATTCAGAAATATCAATTTTTTAGATTTAGGTTCATTAGAAATAAAGGATTCAAAAACAAATTTATTTAAAAAAAGAAAAATTGATGATGTTATACTTCCTATATGGTGTGATAATAATCCTGAAAAATTTATAAGTAAAATTCGAGAATTATTTGAAAAAAATGAAATACAAATTAATAAATGGGTTAATTTAATCTTTGGATATGCTCAAAAAGGAGAACAAGCTTTAAAAATAAAAAATATATATATGCCTTTTTGTTATCAGGGATTTATTAATTTAGAAAATATTACTTTACAAGAGAGAGATTTATATTTAAAATTATTTAATATTGGAGTAAATCCAACACAAATTTTTATAAAAAGATTAAAAGAACCAAATGTATCAAAAACAAAAATAAAAAAAGAAAAGAAAAATGATTTAATGAATAATAATATCATTAATATTATTGAGCAATATATTAATAGTAAACACTTTTTAAATGAAAATGATAAACATGATGAAAAAAAAAGAGAAAAAACAATTTATGATGCAAAAAGATTATTAGAAAAATTAAAAAATCCAAATGAAAAATATTCAATACAAATTTATAAAAATATGATATATGTTTTATATAATTTTTATTCAGGAGAAATATTTATTATAAATGAATGGAAAAATAAAAATTTGTTTGAAATTCGTAATTCAGAAATAAAAAATTTAATAGTACCTTCAATTTTTGATAACAGTGAAATAACAGCAATATTAGTAGAAAAAAGATTTATTTTTTTTGGAACAAGGTTAGGTTCAATTTTCATATATAATATAAAAAAAAACAAAATTAATAAAATAATTCATAATCACACAAAAAAAATATGCTCAATTGCTTATAATTCATATTTACATATTTTTATTGATTCTTCAGAAGATGGTTATATAAATATTTATATACTACCAAAATCAATGATAATCTGTTCTATATATGATCCACTTTTTATTGGTGATATTATTCTTATTTCATATTCTCCTCTTCCTTCTTTTTTTGTTTATAATAATGAAAAAAAAGCTTTAAGATCTTATAGTATTAATGGGAGAAAATTACTAAACGAAGATAAAAAAATTGAAATTAAACACCCAAAAATTAGAAGAAATGTAGATTTTATAGAATTTTTACAAATAAATAATGAAAATAAATTCATTTATTTGAAACTTCCTTTTTTAGAAGAAATTAGTGAAGAAGAGATTTTTAAATAATATAAATTCAATTTATTAAATATTTTAATATTTTAATTAAAATTAACCTAATAATTACAAGTCTGATGTATTTACTTTTGGATTATTAATACTATTAATATTAAAACCTATTTCAGATATAAATGAAGTAGATATATCTGTAGCCCTTGAATTATATATTTCTTCTAATTCTTCAGAATTTTGTTCCATTTCTTTAACTTTTGAAAATAAATAATAAAAGAATCCTAAAACTATTAAAGCAAATAAACAAAAAATGATAATAAACACATATATAAAAATTTTTTCTTCTAAATGATATTCATTAATATTATAGGAAATAAGCATTTCTTCTATATTATTATCATAAAAAAAAGCAACTATTGAACATCCAATTAGTTTATTTGCTTCAAAATTAGATTTATAATTTTGAAAATTTCCAATTTCTTGAATTGAATATTTATATTGATAACAAATTGAATGATTCGATAATAAAGATGAACTATTAATCCTCAATAAATATTTTTCATTAAAATTAAATTTTTCTTTTTTCTTTTCGATATTACTGTATTTTAATTCTAATTTTCCATTTAAATAATTTATAATAACATCTTGTCCTTCCAGAAATATAAAATCATTTTTTTCAATTCCACTTTTTAAAGTATAATAATTTAATTCATTTGTTTGATTTAAATTTGTAATTTCAAGATATATATCTGTTTCTTTATTCTCTGATTGATATAAATATTTTCCAAACAATTCATTTTTTGTATCTTTATTATATATATATTTAGTATTATTTTTAAATTTAAATGTTAAATTAAATAAATTTTCAGAGCATGTTGCAAATTCAAAAGCTTTTAAATCATAAAGTAATAATTCTGTTTTATTATTTTCATTATTCATTGCTCCATAATAATAACTTCCTTTTGGAAAATAAATATAATTTTTGTCATTTGAATAACTTATAATATTAAATTCTATAGATGATAAATTATTGAAAAATTCACTTGAATTTTCTGATTTATTTAATTCAATCATTATATAATTTCCTTTTGGTGATGATATATTATTTTGAAGAGATGAAATTATTAAAATATTTTCTAATTCAAAAATATCAATATTTAATTTTGATAATATATTAATATTATTATCTTTATTTTTTTCACATAAATAAGAACTGTAATTAAAATATGATAAATTTAAAGATAAGTGATCAGAAAAATTAGGATTTTTAATTTTAAAATTGATTGTGAAAGAATTTATGTCTTCTTTATCAATGATGAATTTAAATGGAAAAAAATATTTTTCTAAAAAAAATGTATATTGATAACCAAATGTAATATTATCAAATATGCTTATGTTATTTTCTTTTGTTAATATTATAGTAAATAAAAAAATTTGAGTATTAAAACTAGAAATTTTAAATTTTTTTTCTTTCATTTTTGGATTAAAAAAAAATATACCATTTAAAATCTTTTGAATTGAATCAGATATTAATTTCCCAAATCCAAATCTTGAAACAATTTGATATTTATAATCACTATTATTATTATTTTTCATTAAATTTTGAATATTAATATTTTTTTCATTTTCTTCTGGAACAATTGAAAGAGTGATTTCTTGATTTAAATTAATTTCTATATCTTCAATATCTGGAATAACTTTTCCTAAATATAATCTTATTGGATTATTTAAATAAGTATTTAATAAAGTTACTTTAACAAAGAAAATCCAATTTTCTTCATCAGATATATATGATAAATAAGGAATATATGTTGAAATATTTTCAATATAAGAATAATTATTAATGTTTTCTAAAATATTTTTCAATGATTGATCATTATTTTCTAATTTTAAAAAACTATATCCTAAAATTTTTTCTGTTAAATTCTTTTCTTCTGATACTGATAATATAACATTTCCTAAAATATTATTAATTGAATGGAAATAAAAATAACATTGTTTATTGTTTAATTGATTTTTTTCACAAGAAATTTTCCTAAATTCAGAAATTGGAAAAATATTCTCATTCTTTGTAAATTGAGGTATAATTTTAAAAATAAATTTCCCATCTATATATCTTTGAATTTTAACAGTAATTTCTTTGTTTAAAAAGCTCCCTTCTTCTAATTTACATTCAAAATTTTCTATTCCATTAGGAAATATAAATTTATTATCTGAATTATTATAATTAACACAGAATTTAACTCCTTTTGTTTGAATATTAAATATAAATCTTTTTATATCATAAATAATTTTTAATTTATAAATGATAATTGAATCATCATTAATGTATCCAACAATATCTTCATTTTCCTTAATTTTAATATAATTGTTAAAAGAACGAAAATAAAAAATTCCTTTAATAATTGATTTTATATCAAATGAAATAAAACTAAAAAAAACAAAACAACCTTCAATACATTTGTTATTATTTGAAATAATTAAACTATTACTTTCTTCATTTAAATTTAAATCAGTTTCAATAAATGTTATTGGATATGAACTTTGTTTTTCAAAATCTTTTTTTAAAATAATTGAAGCTTTAATTTTTCCCCAATAATAACTTAATAAAGGGAAAAATTCAATATTATCTTTCTCATTAATATCAGTGTAAATGTATAAATTTTCTTTAAAAGTTTCAGTCATTAACATATTTTTAGATATAAAAAATGGAGTTTTTGAAATTGCTTTAAAATTTAAAGTAATTTTAGAATTTGTGTCATTTTTTTTATTAATGATTAAAGCATTTATTATACATATCATTGAAGGTTCACAATATTTTTGAGTATGATTTTTTAATTGAATATCTTTTTTATAAATTATTGTATATTTAAATCTTTTTGTTTGAATTGAAATAAAAATTTCATAAATTGAATTTTCTTCAGGTTCAACCTTTAAAATATATGAAAATGATAATTTTGGAATATATGTTATTGCCATTTGAGCTGTGAATGAATTAAAATTTTTAAATTGTAAAGTCATTGGGACATTTTCTGAAAGTAATATATAAGGTTCTTTATTTAAATCCATTGAATAAATTTGATATAAACAAAAATTATTTCCAAAAGTTTTATTTTCTTTATTTATTGAAATAGTAAAAGTAACATTTTTTTGATAATTAATCTCAGAATAAAAACTAGTATTAATTTCTTTATTATCAGTTGTATTTTTAATAGTTAATTCACAATTTTGAGCTTTAATTGCAATTAATGTTTTTGAATTTTCCTCTTCAGATATATCAAAGTCTTCTTTGATGAAATTAATTGTTTTAATGATATTTTCTTGAATTTCTTCACTTACAACTAAATTATTATACATTATTTCATAATTAGAATCTTTTTTATTCTCTAGAATTCTATATTCAAAAAAATATAAATTTGAAGGAGAACTCAACAGAATTGAATTTTCTTTTTCTAAATAGTCTGAAATAATCAAAGAATTCCCTTTTAATATTATTTGATTATTATTACTATTTTTGATATTTCCACTCCCATAAATAAAAGTTACTTTAATTTCTATATCTTTATTAAATTGAGTAATTTTATATTTATTCTCGAGCCCCATTTGACCAGCAAATAATTTTAAATTAGGATTTAAAATAATTGAATTTGCTTTTTTTTTCCCACTTAAATAAAATTCACAATTTACTTCTCCAAAACAATAAGAAACAACAAGTAAAGTATCTTCTATTTCTTGAGATGGAACTTCTTCTGGAAAAATATATGCTATATATTGTTTTCCTACTCTTATTGTATCTTGTAGTAAATTTTGATAATGTAATTGAAGATAATTTGAATTATCTACAGTGCAATCATATGATTTACAAAAATATTTAAATAATTTTGGTTTTCCTGAAATTGGATATAAATCTATTTCAATAAATGTTTTATCTTTTATTATTTCTAATTCTAAAGATTTATTCGGTTCTATTGTGTATGTCTGAGTAAAATTATTGTATATAATTTTTGCTTTTTTTTGAGATAATGTTGAGAGAATAAAAGTAAAAAATAAAATAAGAAAAATAAAGAATTTCATTAAATCAATTTTTACTTCAAAATAAATATTTAATATTTTTATTATAAAATTAAAAAATATTATAAAAAATATATTGTTTTCACAAAAAATATTCATTATATGAGTTAAAAATCAATATTAGAAATACTCCTAAATTATAAAAGAAAGAATATTCTTATTAAAAATATCTAATTATCTACAATGTAGACGAAATTGGTTTAAAATTATAATTTAATAATAAAACAGCTATTAACATATTGATCAACAGGAATATTCTATTAGAACAATTCCATCTTCTATTATTCACATGAGGTTTACTAAATCCTATTTAAAGTGGAGAAGTTTGAGGATAATCATATCTATCTTTTGGATTTTTTATTCTTTCATTAACAAAATCCTCTAATTGGGTCATTTTTTAATTTACCTTCTCTTTTACATTATCTATTTATTGTGTCTTATGATGTAAATGAATCAATTTAGATTCTATTTTTTAGAAAAAGGAAATAAATTTTTCTTTTATATATTTTTCCACAATTTTTAATTCATATTCAAATTTATGTTTTTTATTTGTGTTTTTTGATTTTGAAGTTTTTTAATAAAGAATAAAAATGAATAAATATTTTTCATTAGTCCTAAAAAATATTTTTCATAAATATTTTTATAATTAAATTATTCAAATAATTTATCTAAAATTTGTCTGTACTTTGGGGATTGGGGATTGGGGATTGG
>JAEEGL014883313.1_pt1 | contig 22969 bp, 15 predicted proteins | sample 9134231 | NCBI WGS metagenome assembly JAEEGL01 (sample SAMN16246548, study PRJNA631951) | gut metagenome | biome: gut microbiome; feature: rumen; material: fiber-attached | host: Bos | place: Iran: Karaj | collected 2018-10
AGCAGCAAATAATATTGACAGAATAAATGGTAGCTTTCCCCGGAGTTTCCCGGGGAGAAGGCACCATTTTTCTTTAGGAGTCGTGAATGAATAATTACGAAAACATGAAGTCTGCTGTCACTGGCAGCAGATATAAAGCTATAGTTAAGAACCAAAAGGACTACAGGCGATATATTACCCTGAAAAACGGAAAAAAGGTTCTTGATCACGAGAGCGAAGAATCCGGAAAGATTGCAGGGGTAAATAGCGGAATTTATAAGGGATATGCAGGAGCACCATCATATCTGGATATTTCATATGAGGAGCTGCTGAGACAAGCAGAGGCAAACCTTATTAACCTGGTGGATGAGCCCATAGAGGATAATGACAGCTTTTGCGAGAATAAAAAGCAACATACTTGTGAAAATGAAATGGCCGAAATGGAAGAGGTCGTTAAAAGAATAGATGAGTATATCAGGAAGATAACACATGACGAGGTGGACAGGGAGCTTAGCCTCATCAGTTTTTATACAGAAAAAGAGTGGCTAAAGAGCAGCGGAACAGGCGGAGAAGAAGCATCGCTTGTTTCATTTCTTATGATTATTCTTGAGGGCACGGATAATAACGACAATGATATTGCCGTGGAAAGACTCACCGGATGGAGAGGCCCTGCCGGCAATGCCTATAAGATCAAGAACTTAAGGCCCTTTTTACAGCAGACTTGTCAGATGCTTACTGATAAAAAGGACGCAGTTCCTGTTGTTCCCGGAAACAAGGACATTATTTTGTCCTGCAGAATGACCGGGCTATTGGTACATGAGGCCATAGGACATACAGCGGAAGCGGACAACATCTATTCCGGATCTGTTGCGGGCAAACTTCTGGGACATAAGATCTGTGGAGATGACATCAATATCACTGATTTTGCCAATCACTATGATGGAAAAGAGCTGGTAATGCCCATCTACTACGACGATGAAGGCAATGAAGCCAGAGACGTAGAGATTGTAAAAGCCGGAGTTTTCAACGATGTTATGACTGACGGCTATACAGCAAAACAGTATGACAGAACCCCATCAGGAAATGCCAGAGCAGCCAGCTATCACGATCAGCCTCTTGTCCGGATGAGAAATACAGCCATGCTTCCCGGCACTAAGGAAATCGATGAAATCGTTCAGTCCGTGGAGGACGGATATTTCATTGTTGACGGAGTCAGCGGACAGTCGGATCTGTCAGGAACCTTTATCATGGTACCAAGCGCTGTATATGAGATCAAGAACGGTCAGGTCGGAAAGGCAGTTGAACCATGCAGAATAACCGGTAACTGTTTCGATGTACTTAGATCGGTCAGTGACATTTCAAACCGCTTCGACTGGTATGTGGGAATCTGCGCAAAGGAACAGGAAGTTGTTGTTTCCAGTGGTGCTCCCGATATCAAATGTAAGCTATATATAGGAAAGGCGTAAAATGAGTAGTCGAGCCGAAGAAAACCGCGAATTAGTAATAAGATGTATTAATGAAGCAAAAAAGCGCAGGCAGGCGGCTATGGAGTGCTATTACAGGTGCTTTAACAGCACACTGTTCATGTATCGATATGGCAGCCTTATGTCCGTGCAGACCGATTATCATCAGAGCATGGAATACAGCATCCATGATGATGAAGGTAATAATTATAAAAACGTATACCAGGATAGCGATATTCTCCTTAGCCCTGCAAATATGCTGACAGAAACAGAAAAAGGCGTAAGGGCAAGAGGAAAAATCCCGGAGTATGTTTTTGAGGATCCGGTGGTGATCGACAGCCGTCTCAACAACTTTGACGGAAAGCTGATCACCTATCGCATAAATGAGTTTGTTGATACTGTCAGCAAAAAGTATCCTCAGATCAGATTCAAGTCCATCAAAGGAAGCTATCAGGACGGAGTAAATGTCTATGGCAACCTTTCAGGAGCTACCAAGACAGAAGTCTATGATAAGTACCTTTTTTCAGCGATGTTCTGCGCTTCTGACGGAACGGATGCATCGAACCTGAAATCTTATTCAGTTTCTCTTAAGGAGCCTGATGTTCCGCTTTTTGAAGCAGGAGCCTTTGATGAGATCATAAACAACACCAACCTGGCCCTTCGAAGCTATGAGGGCGATCTCAAGCAGTATGATACGCTTATCATTATGCCCGATGCGCTGGAGAAGATTCTTAAGCTTGTCATGAGCGCGTTTTTGACAGATAAGGCAGTTCTTTCCAAAAAGAGTATCTGGACGGAGAAGCTTGGACAGAAGGTTCTGGATGAGGGGATCACCATTAGCTCTGTCTATGATAAAAACAGGATCGTTTCAGCAGGAAAGCATATTTCTCAGGCCGGAATCGTCAACAGGGATGCTCTTGTGATCGAGAATGGTGTTTTGAAGAACTTCTGCCTGTCCTATGATGGCGAGGAAGAGCTTGGATATGAGCACACCTTCTGCGACTACGGATTCTTCAGTATGGAGGGTGGAAAAGAGCCCTACAGAAAGAAGCTGGCAGAGACAGAGAGTGGTCTTATCATCAGCAGAATTCAGACCCAGGGCCTGGACTATTTCGGAAATCTTACGCTCATGATCAAGAACGGAGTAGTGGTTGAAAACGGAGTAGAGAAGGGAACCATCGGAACCAAGTGTCTTAAGCTTAATCTGGAAGAACTGTTCAATAATATTGCCTGGATCTCAGAAGAAATAGCTTATTCAGGAAACAGCTCACTTCCATGGATAGCTATCGACAGAAAGGGATTCTCGGTACACTAAATGATAATTGACCCTTCTGCTATAACGCCGACAGGCGATATAAAGGAAATAGAAAACCTCTCATTACCAAGGTAGTGAGAGGTTTTTTGTGCGCTATATTAATTTTTTTAAAATCAGTTATACTGAATTATTGCTCAATTATTATTGGGGGAACGATTATATCGCCATCAGCAATGCGCTTTACACCAGCGACGATGGGGGAATTAGAACTTCTACCAATTGCTCCGCAAGCAGAAGCCTGTACGGCTGATCCGCTGCCTGGGTTAGCGCATACGGCCATGATTGCCATAGCACATGTTAATACTACTCTTACAAATACTTTTTTCATTTCTCTTTCCTTCTCCTTGTCCGAAGACTTAATTTATTTTATAGCTAGATAATATAGCTATAATTACGCTATGAAAATATAGGTAAATCAAAACGATGTTTGACAAAAATTATAAATCGCTGAAACCTAGATAAATTCTATATCGAACTCATAGCCGAAGTCGTTTTTCGCATCTTCACGCACAAGATCAGCTTTTGTATCATTACCGATTGCCTTGTGCAGGTAATAGGAAGTGATCACATTGATTCCTGAAGCTGCTTTATCAAGAGCAAGCTCCGAGTATCCCAGCTGATAGCTGTATTTGGCAACAGTTTCTTCAAAATTATCGCTCACATCTGCATCATAGGATTTAAAGAATCTCTTGGACAGATGAAGAGCCTCGTCCATGTCATCGTTTAAAATGCTGCATACCACAAGACCATACTCGTGGATATAGCTGCATAATCTGTGGTAATAGCTTTCAGGATGTTTCTTGTATCTATAAACAAGGTCCATGCTGAGCTTCTCAGCGAGCCTTGTGTCTGTCATAAACAGATAATTGAGAATATAATTGATTATTGAACCTTCTGTTCTTGAAAGGCAATAGGAGCTGATATTTTCAAGGTCCACCTCCGGAATGGTACATTCAAGTGCTTTTATAAGATGGTCATACCTCTCCTTCGGGTCGGTGGTGATCCTGGCCTGATGGAAGTAGAAGTGCTGTGCTTCCATATTGTTGGACATGTCTACCAGTTCACCGAATTCTTTAAAGAATTCTTCTGTATTCTCATCTATGCTGTTGTTATAGAATCGTCCATCGTTTATTAAAGCAAATAGTCTGGCTTCTCTCTTTGAACAAAGGAAAATAATATCCTCTGTAGGAGCTTCCGCTCGTTCCATGAGGTTCAAAAACAGGAAAAGATTTGGAACGCGTTCGCCGTTTTCTATCCTGCTGAGAAGAGAATTGGAACAGAGTCCGTAACAAAGCTTTGTGGAGGAGATACCCGCCTTTGTTCTTGCTTCATAAACAAGTTTTCCAAGGTAAGAAAGATCAGGCATTATTTGGTCCTCCTTTCCACAATTTTGAAATCTATAGAAAATTCTGATTTTATCCTTGCTCTAAAGCTCTCAGCCTCATCAAGTTTGCGGATTCCCCTGAGGTGAAAATAGTGCTTAAGAAAACACTCCCTTGCTTCATCCACTTTGCCAAGCTTTACAAGGCAAAGCACTTCCTCAAAGCCATAGGTTATAAGCTTGGAATAAATCTGCTGGCGGATACAGTAGCTGTCGTGGTTCAAAATAGCGATCAGCGCTGGTTCATAATCTTTTTTGTCCAGAAAAAATCCGATCTGGAGCTTGTAAAAATAGAATACCGGCCTGTTCCACATTCTGTTAACTGTTACTGTATTTCCAAAGGATCTGCTGAGATTGTCGATGATAGGCCCGGCCAGTGGAGCTTTCCCATCGGCGATAAGGCAGTGGGCCAAGAATATAAGAAGATACTGCTCATAAAGTGTCAGGCGGTAGTCTATCTCAGTATCAACAGAATAGTCTGAGATGGTCAGCCTTACAGCCTCAAGCAGATCGTCAAAACTGATCTTATCCAGATAATTGGTTTCATAATTATAGATTGTTTCATAAACAATCATGAACTGTCTGTCTGTGGGGTAATAGTCAATGTTATAGCTCTGGAGCTCGTCCATGCAGCTTCGCATCTCACTCCACTTGTTATTTGAGCAAAGTCTCTCTATCTTTTCTTTTAAAAAGTGGACATTGGTGTCAAAGTCGGAGTCGTCGAACATGGGGCCCAGGAGCTTGTATTCGGATATCTCAAGGCGCTCCAAAAGACCGAACAACACATCACTCTTTGGCATGTGAAGTCCGTTCTCAATACGGGACAAGGTGGCCACAGTACACAGGTCAAATGCAAGATCTGCCTGGGTCATACCCTTCTTCTGTCGCTCGCTTTTTATGAGTTCTCCAATGTCGATAACTTTCATATTAGTAACCTCAGTTCATCAGTGGGTATATCTTACCGATTGGCAAAGGCAGTGTCAAGGTTATAAATGTTGTCAAAATGTGTTTTTTTTGTGTTATATCCCCAAATATAGACAGTATGTGTAGTATATGCTTGTAAACAATTAACAATACGTGGAGGTAACGTAATGAACGAAAAGAAGTACAAAGAGTACGTCAGAGAGTTCTACCAGGGCAAGAACCGGTTTAACTTCGCTTTGGGAATTCTTGTGGCTGTAGTGGGGAGTGCGATTCAGGCATATCTGGCTAGACTTTGCCAGCAGTACCTTGATATCGGAACAAATTCCCAGATGAACGACCTGATCACACTGCTTATAAAATCCGCAGCGTTTGTGGTAAGCGCATTTGTGATCCTGTATCTGGATAAGAAGGCCAGATATTCATTTGTTAAGAATGCCATCGGCAGATACAAGGACAAGGCCTTTGAGGACATCACCAAAAAGAGCATCGGTGAGTTTGGCGCTGACAATTCAGGAAATTATATCTCAGCACTTACCAATGACATCAAGTCCATTGAGGAGAACTACCTGCTTAACACTTTCGATATGGTAGAGATGGTATTCACCTTCATCATTTCCTTCGGAATGATGCTCTGGTACAGCTGGACAATGACTGTTGCTGTTGCAGTTCTTTGCTGCATTCCTATCATTGTTTCACTGATCCTTGGAGACAGAATGACAGAGCAGGAGAAGGTAATAAGCGACAGAAACACAGATTTTGTTTCACTTGTAAAAGACCTGCTTACAGGATTTTCAGTTATCAAGACCTTCAAGGCTGAGAGAGAAGCCCTGAGACTTTACTCAGGAAAGAACCTGGACCTTGAGGATATCCGTTGCAAGAAGCAGCTCACAAGAGGAATGATCGGAATCATCACAGCCATCGCCAACATCACTGTTCAGATCGGCATCTTCGGATTCGGTGCATTCCTGGTTATCAAGGGCAATACCACAGCCGGTGTTGTATTTGCTTTTGTTCAGCTTATGGGAACTGTTCTTGATCCTATTTCCAAGCTCCCTGTTCTTGTTTCCAGCAGAAAGGCAGCCAAGGGACTTATCAGGAAGCTTGCAGATTATGTTTCAAAAGAAGCTGATGGTGCAGGAGAAGAGAAGCTCACAGGCATCGACGGCGGAATTAAGTTTGAGAACGTAACCTTCGGATATGAAGAAGGACATGACATCATCAAGGGCATCGACCTTAACCTTGAGAAGGGCAAGAGCTATGCCATCGTCGGAGGCTCTGGTTCAGGAAAATCAACACTTCTTAACCTCATGATGGGAAGCTACGACAACTATGGCGGAAGCATCAAGATCGACGGAAAAGAATTAAGCGATGTGGATAAGGACACAATCTTCGACATTATGTCAGTTATCCAGCAGAACGTATTCATTTTTGATGACACAATCAGAAGAAATATCACAATGTTCAAGGACTTCCCCAACGAGAAGGTTGAGGATGCCATAAATAAATCAGGTCTTTCAGCTCTTATCGCTAACAAGTCAGAGGATTACCTCTGCGGAGAGAACGGCAAGAACCTCTCAGGTGGTGAGAGACAGAGAATTTCTATTGCAAGAAGTCTTTTGAAGGAATCTAAGGTACTTCTTGTGGACGAGGCAACAGCAGCACTTGATGCCAAGACCAGCAAGAGCGTTGTTGATTCAATCCTTGCACTTAAGGATATCACTAAGGTTGTTATCACTCACAAGCTCGATGAGAGCGAACTTAGCAAATACGACAGCATTATCGTATTAAAGAACGGAAACATTGTAGAGGAAGGCAGCTTCGATACTCTTATCGATGACAAGAAGTACTTCTACTCACTTTACAATGTAAACAAAGAAGCGGCTTAAAACCGCTATGCAGCGCGGAGAGTGACCATGTGGGAAGAACAGATCGGTGAGATCATCAGAAACAGGCGTGAAAAACTGAATATCAGACAGGCTAAGCTTTCTGAGGGAATATGTACCGTGAGCATGCTTTCAAAGATTGAGAACGGTGCAGTTTTTCCAACAAGATATAAATTGACATACCTCCTGGAGCGACTTGGTCTTGACCCGGAGCAGTATGTAATCCTCTCCTCCAAAAAGGAAAAAGAGTTCAACGACATGGTCATTATCTTCAACAGCTGCATAAAAAGTGATGTATCACTGGCTTCATACATGTTAAAAAAAGTGGACAGTGTTGCTGATCCCGTGGATGTGGCACAAAACCAGATAACGGGAGAATGCAGACTGCGCCTTGAGATAAAGAGAGGCGAAAAGCCTCTGGAGGTTTTGAAAGAAGAATCCCTTGATCTTATAAAAAATACAAAACCCACATTTTCTCTTGACAGGATCAGGGATGAACTTCTTTCAAAAACCGAACTGAGTATTCTCTTTGACCATGCACAGATTCTTGCTGCACTGGGAGAAGAGGAGAGAGCACTAAAGCTGTTACTTGATATAAAGGATTTTTTAGGAACAAAAGACATGGATGGGGAGCTGATCAGGGAGGATCAGGAATCGGTACTTCTTAAGATCGTTGAGATGCTTATGCGTCTTGGGAGATTTGCTGAGGCAGAGAGCTACAGCGATGAGTTTTTGGAAGTCGTTTCCAAAAGTAATTCAACGACGAACCTGGCGGAGATTTTGATAAACAGGATCACAATTGCCATCAATTTAGGCAGGCCGCCAAAGCTTATAAAGCAGATGGTCGAAAAGACCAGAGAAATAATAAAGATGGACAGGGGCAGCGAGACTGTTGCCAGATTTGATGAATATATAAGAAGGGAGTGTGGATATGCTTGGGTGAATACTGCATAGGTGAAATGATAAGAAGAACCAGAAAAATGCAGAGTATGAGTCAGGAAGAACTGGCTTTTGGAATATGCAGCGTCAGCACTCTTTCAAGGATAGAGAACGGTCTGGAAACGCCGGGACGAGCAACACTGGAAAAGATGCTGGAGAGACTGGCGGGAAAGGGTTCTTTTTTACAGAAGGATCCTGAAGAAACAAAGGCATATAGCTTAAGACATCTTTTTGTAAGAAACATTATCAGAAACAGTATGGACGACAAGGGCCAAATTCTTAACGAGTATACTACCGGCGGAAGAGATGATGCATTTGTCTGCTACGTCAAGGCGCTTGAGAGCTACGACGAAGACGATTTTGACAAATGCGAAAAGCTTATTGAAAAGACATTATCTTTCAAGGGTATAAAAATAGATTCAAAGACCATGGATTATCTGATCCTGGAACCCTTTGAAATGCATGCACTGGTGATCTTCGCCGGTTGCTACAAAGAGAGAAAAGAGTACGACAAGGCCCGGGCACTTTTAGGGAATCTGAAAAAATACATGGAGGAGAGCAGCAGTTTTGACGGCCTTCATGGGGAAATGTATATTTTTATCCTTTCTGAATATGCAGATCTGCTGGTAAAAAAAGGCGATTACTCGGAGGCGCTTGCCATGTGTGCCCTGGCTCTTAATGAGATGGAGTGCAGAGGAAGGACTTTCCTTAAAAGAAAGGTCTTTGACATAAAAGCCAGAGCCTATGAAAAGAAAGGGCAGCAGGAGCTTGAGGCGGAATGCAGGAAGTACGCAGCTATTCTGTCGGATCTGCTCACTCTTTGCTCTCCGGAGAAAACAAGAACAATGATAGTTCCAATTTTTAACTACTGATCTAGGAGGAAAAGTTTTGAGATTTCACAGTATTGATGCGGGGGAAGCAGGATATGCAATATATTTCCCTGATACCTTCAGACTTATAAAGGGAAATGATAACACAGTAAAGCTTTTTACAAGAATCGCAGAAAATGCACCCTTTAAGGAGCTTGAAAATGAGTTCTCGATCACCGAGGAGGAGTTCGAGAGCTACAAGATCATGATGGGAGACGGAATAACACATGAGCTCCCTGAAAGAAACAGAAATCATCTGGATGAGCTGATCGTTCATGTGAGCAATGATTGCAACATGCGCTGTCTGTACTGCTACGGTCAGGGCGGCTGCTACAACATGGAGCGTGAGCTCATGAAGGAAGAGACTGTTATCGAGGCGCTTGAAAAAATGTATGCCATTTACCCCGAGATTGATCTCATCAATTTCTTCGGCGGCGAACCCACCCTTAATCTGCCGGTAATCAAGGCAGCCTGCAAGTACGTTAAGTCAAAGAATAAGAAGACCGTGGTTGGAATGGTTTCAAACGGAACCTGCGCCAACGAGGAGATTCTTGAGCTTATCAGGGACTACGACTTCAGGATCACTTTCAGCGTAGACGTGCCTGCAATGCAGGACAAGCTTAGACCTCTGGTGGGTGGAAAGCCTTCTTACGAGACTGTTTATAAGAACTTTAAATACCTGAAGGAGCGCACCAGTGAGCCCTCCGGAATAGAGATCACCTATACTGAGCAGCACCGCCAAAAGGGTATTTCCGTAGAGGATACCATCAGACAGACAAGGGCGATCTTCGGCGATGTTCCCATGATCTTCAATCCGGTTTCATCCACAAACCCCAATTACAAGCTTTCCGATTTTTCAGGATTTGCGGAGTGTGTTGACGCTTTTGAGAATGAGAAGGATCTTTATGACTCAACACCTCATATCCTGGGAGTGGCAAATGCCCTTAAGAATAAAAAGGTAAAATATCAGTTCTGTCCTTCTGGATTCGGAAAGACTTCCATTTCTTCAAAGGGTGATATTTACGCCTGCCAGGCATTCCTTGGAGAAGAGGAATTCAGATTCGGCAACATCAGCGAGCCACTGGATGTTCTGAAAGCAAGGGTATGGGAGAAGTCCGATGCAATGTATAACATAGACAAATTCCATGCAGACGGATGTAAAGACTGTTATCTTAATACTTTTTGCCATCGCTGCATAAATGATAACAGAATGGAAACAGGAAAATTAGACGAATCTCCTGCAGATCTTTGCCAGATGCAGAAGGACGTTTTTGATAAAGTGCTTGTTAATAAGATCAAAAAAATGGCATGATGTTTTCGCCACCGAAAGCTGTTGTAAGTTTTCGGTGGCTATTCTGTATTAATGTAGTAAAATTGTCTTTGAAACAAACACAATGATAATTTGTAATTGAGGTAGCTACTTTATGAGATGTGAAGAAGTTTACGAGCAGTTTTACCACAAGAATCCCGAAGCCATTTCTTTTTGCCCCTACAGGGTATCACCACTGGGGGCGCACATCGACCACCAGAATGGTAAGATAAACGGCTTCGCAATTGACAAAGGAATCTACATCGCCTATTCGCCCAAGCACAACGGCGTAATAGAGCTTCAGTCTATCAATTTCCAGAAAAGAGCACAGTTTCACGTAAATGCAGTTCCGGATGTGAAGGAAGGGGACTGGGCGGACCATCTTCGTGGTGCGACCAAGGTCCTTAATGAAAAATATCCGTTAAGGAACGGAATCTCTGCTGTTATAGAGGGCACAATGCCAATCGGAGGCCTCAGTTCCTCCGCGTCTGTCATCATCGCCTTTTTATCAGCTCTTGCAAGAGCCAATGGCATTACTCTTGGCCAGTGGGAGACCATCATGATGGCAAAAGAGGCAGAGAATAAGTACGTTGGTGTCAACTGCGGAAAGCTGGATCAGAGCTGCGAGGTGCTGTGCAAAAAGAACGAGCTTTTGTATCTGGACTGTGCAGATGACAGCTTCAAGCTGATCCCTAAGAGCGAGAACATGGCGCCCTTTAAGATTGGAGTATTTTTCAGCGGTCTGGACAGGTCTCTGGCAAACAGCCAGTACAACTTAAGACAGGATGAGTGCAAGGCAGCAGCCTACGTCCTCATGGCCCACGCAGGCATGGACTACGGCAAGTTCCAGGAGGCAAGGCTTCGCGACGTTCCAAGGAAGGTCTACGAGGAGCACAAGGACAAGCTTCCATATAACTTCAGGAAAAGAGCTGAGCATTTCTACACTGAGATGGAGAGAGTTGAAAAAGGCATTGAGGCCTGGACAAGAGGCGAGCTGGACAGATATGGAGCGCTTGTCTTTGAGAGCGGCGAGAGCTCAGTTAAAAACTACGAGTGCGGATGTCCGGAGCTCATTTCTCTTTATAACATCCTCACAAAGACAGACGGCGTCTATGGCGGAAGATTCAGCGGAGCAGGCTTTAAGGGCTGCTGTATGTCGCTGATAGATCCAAATAAAGTCGAAGAGATTGAAGCTAATGTAACCAGACAATATTTAAAGGAGTTTCCGGCCCTTGAAGGAAAGTATTCCTTCCATCTGTGCGATGTGGCCGACGGAGTAAAACTATGAAATGTATAATTCTTGCAGCAGGATACGCCACAAGGCTCTATCCCTTAACTGAGAACTTCCCCAAGCCCCTTCTGGAGGTGGGCGGAAGACCGATTCTGGATCACCTTATCGACGATATATCAGGTCTCATCGATGAGTTCGTGGTGATCAGTAACCACAAGTTTTACGGACATTTTTCTGACTGGGCAAAGGAAAAGAGCTACAATATCACAGTTCTCGACGATGGCACATCCACCAACGAAACCAGACTTGGAGCTGTAAAGGACATTCAGTTTGCCCTGGATGAACTCAATATAAACGACGACTGCGTCGTAATGGCAGGGGATAACATGCTCGATTTTTCCCTGAAGGGCTTTATTGAATTTGCCAAGGCTAAGGATGCTTCCTGCGTAATGTGCCACATGGAGGACAGCCTTCCGGCCTTTAGAAAAACAGCAGTCATCTCTGTTGATGAAAACGACGTAATAACCTCTTATGAGGAAAAACCCGCTGAGCCCAAGGGAAATCTTGCAGTTCCGCCTTTTTATTTCTATAAGGCTGCTGACCTTTCCAGGATCGGAACAGCCCTGTCAGAAGGCTGTGGGTATGATGCTCCGGGAAGCTTCGCTGCATGGCTCTCAGGAAAGACCACCATGTACGCCTACAAGATGCCCGGAAAGCGCCACGACATCGGAGACCTTAAGAGCTATGAAGCTGCTAAGCAGTTATGGAGTGAGAAAAAATGATCAAGATAGTTGTAGCAGATACAGACAGCATTGGAACAGACATGGACTTTAGCATCTACAGCGAGCTGGGCGATGTGGTCTACTACGAAGACAAGATAACAGATGATAATGCAAAAGAGCGCCTTGAAGGAGCCAAGATCCTTATGATCAACAAGAGTCAGATAACCGACAAGATTCTTGATGATGCGCCGGACCTTGAGCTTATCTGCGAGTTTGCCACAGGCTTTGACAACGCCAATATCCCTGCCTGCGACAGGCACGGGGTAAAGGTTGCCAATGTGGTGAACTACTCAACCGCGTCAGTTGCTCAGCACACCTTCGCAATGCTCTTTTACCTGATGGAGAACCTTCGCCACTACGATGAGTTTGTAAAGCGCGGAGATTATGCGGCGCAGAGCCATTTCTGCTGTCTGGACATCCCTTTCGAGGAGCTTGATGGCAAGACCTACGGAATAGTTGGAATGGGCAATATCGGAAGAAAGGTTGCTCAGATTGCAACAGCCTATGGAGCAAAGGTAATATTCTACGCTTCCTCCGGTCATAGCGACTGCACCGACTATGAGCAGGTTTCTTTCGATGAGCTTTTACAGCGCTCTGACGTTATATCTCTTCACTGTCCTCTTAGCGACAGAACCCGTAACCTCTTTAATAAAGAGGCTTTTGCAAAAATGAAAAACACAGCGATCCTTATAAATGTAGCCCGCGGAGCAGTGGTAAGCGAGCAGGATCTTTACGAAGCCCTTGTTTCCGGTCAGATCAAGGCCGCCGGACTGGACGTCTTAAGCCCCGAGCCCATGGCCAAGGACTCCCCTCTTCTGAAAATTCAGGACAGCGGACGGCTTATTGTAACGCCACACCTTGCCTGGGCCAGTACCGAAGCCCGCACCCGCTGCCTTCAGCGTGTCAAAGAAAACGCAGCTGCCTGGCTTAACGGCACTCCCACCAACCTGGTAAACTAATACCGGGCTGGTGGGTTTTTTAATTGACCATGGTACATGGTCTCCCGTATAATATTGTTAAGAAAAATTTAATAAAAGGGGAGAGATATGTTGGGAAGCTTGAAAAAAGTATTGATTTCTGCAGGAATGCTAGTGGGGACTATGGCACTCCTTTCACTTTCGCCAAAGGCAGCGCTGGTTGCCAAGGCAGTCGGCCCGGAGGTTGCGGTCGGAGTAGATGTTTCCAAGTATCAGGGAGGCATTAACTGGCAGCAGCTTAGAAATGCAGGCATTCGCTTTGCAATGATCAGGGTTGGTACCACCAAAAAAGGACTGGATGAGCAGTTCGTAAACAATATAAATAATGCAAATGCAGCCGGAGTCAGGACCGGAATCTATCTTTATTCCTATGCCACAACTCCAGAGGCAGCTGCTGCAGAGGCTAATCAGGTGCTGGCATGGATAGCACCTTATACAGTTACATTTCCTATAGCCATCGATATCGAGGATTCCTGCCAGAAGGGCCTTAACGCAGCACAGCTTCAGGCTATCGCAGATACCTTCTGTGGAATTATAAATGCTAACGGCTACGAGCCTATGGTTTATGCCAGCAAGAGCTGGTTCACAAACAGAATGCCAAGCGTTTCTTCTGCAAGATGGGTTGCCCAGTACGGCGCAGCCTGCGAATATGCAGGAGACTATGCTATGTGGCAGTCTTCCGCAAGCGGTAAGTATCCCGGAATCGCAGGAAGAGTAGACGTTAACCACCTCTACGTTGACTATTTTTCCAAGATCATTCCCGAGGGCTTTAGCAGCTATGGCGGACAGACCTTCTACTACCACAATTACCGCAAGATGTACGGCTGGATCAATCTTGGCGGTCAGAGATATCATACAGACGCCAACGGCTTCGTTCAGACCGGCTGGTTCCAGGACGAGAGCGGAATCTACTACCTTGATCCTGCAGCAGGCGGCCTTGCCAAGACCGGTTTTGCAGATATCGACGGAGTTCATTTCTACTTTGATGAAAACGGCGTAAGACGCACAGGATTCCTTAATCTTGGCGGCCCTGTATATTATGCCGATGCCAACGGCGCATGCCAGAGAGGCTTTGTAACCCTTGAGGACGGCGTTCACTATTTTGACGAAAACTATGTAATGCACGCAGGTCTCACACAGATCGGCGACAAGCTCTACTACTTCAACGAAAACGGTGTTATGGTAACCGGAATGGTTGCTCTCGAGACCGGAAAATATATGTTTGGAGCAGACGGAATCGCAATTTCCGGCTGGTACTCCAACGAGCAGGGCCAGAGATTCTTCTTCGATCCTGCGTCCCACGCAGCAGTTGTGGGCCTTACCACACTTGAGAACGCCAACTATCTCTTTGGCGGAGACGGCGTAATGTTCACCGGATGGTCAGGCGAGGTCAGTGCAAGATACTACTTCGGCGCTGATGGCAAGATGGTTACAGGCTGGAACGCCATTGACGGAAAGAGCTTCTACTTCGGAGCAGATGGCCGCATGGTCATCGGAATGGCAGCCCTTGGCGATGGAACCTACTATCTCGATCCTGCCGACGGACACCAGGTTGTTGGCTGGGTACAGCAGCCCGACGGATGGCACTACTTCGACGCCAACAACGGCAAGATGCTTGTGAACGTAACAGTTCCTCTGGACAACGTAAACTGCACCTTCAACGGCGCAGGAGTGCTTGCAGCCACAGATCCTGCAGGCTGGACACCGGGGAAGAAATAATTGAATAAAAGACTAAGAAAGTGCGGAACTTCCGTTTTGGAAGCTCCGCATTTTTTTCATATTTTATAAATTTTTCGCGCAATATGGGGCGGTTCATAAGCTTTCTTTAAATATAATCCTGCCTTTATATGCAGTTTAGAATTGATTGGTACAATATAACTATAAACTATGCAATGACTGAAATTTTATTACATCTACGTCGCATGGCACTAAATAGGCATCAATTTGGGGATTGCAACGAAAGGAGTGATGTTATGAAGAAGCTTATACGCTCCATTACAGCACTGTTACTGATGACAACCATCATTTTTACCAGCGTGCCGATCTCTACGCATGCTGCTACAAATCAGAAGGTTCCGACAATCAGAAATGTCCGAGTTATTTCAGATGGCGTGACTTTCTTTGGGGTGCAGCCATACGTCATCTACGAGATAGACGGGACCATACATGACAGCCGTTACATGTCTCAGAAATTCAATGCTATGGCATGGAACGCCATGAATAAGGAAGACAGAAGAAGAGTCAACAGGCGTTACTGGGCTGTGGAAGAGAGAAAGGAAGCCTTCGGAGATCAGTTTGCTCTTGATATGGGCACATGGTCTGATGAAGCCCTTGGTTATACTGCAGTCAAAGAGGCTCTTGATAAAAAATGGGAAAACCGATACGCAGGTTATCTTAAGGACATATACGGAAATGAGAATTATGAGACAGTCCGCGATGGCGTTGTGAATTTTCTCCCGGATTCAGATGCATATCATATCGTAAATTACTATAAAGACGATCCACTGGCTAAGGATTTCATGGCCAGATATCTTACAGTTATTGATCTTATGAAATGGGGCAAAACCTATGCCTACGATCAGGCAGTAAGGGCTGTGCTGCAGATGAGAGCTCTTGGAGTTAGATCTATTTCAAAAGAACTTATTGGTATCATCGTCAGCAATTTCATGACCCCTACCATGACCATGGCCGGTCCTTCTAAGGCTGTTGGAGCAACCACAGATCTTGTAACAAAGCTCTATGATCTTTTTGACGCAAATACAGGAGTTTCCGGAAAGATACAGGAATACTATATCGGAAAGACTGTATCTACGGATGATGCTGTTGCCGCCATTAATAAAATGGACGATCTGGTTATGAAGCGCTTTGTAATCGCAGAGCAGTGCTACAAAGAAGCCTGTGATTTGAAGGCAAAGCTTGAAGAAGAAGCACCTGAGCTTCTTCTTCAGCTTCAGAACCCTCATCCTGAGGATGGTAAGAAGAGGCAGGTATATGAGCAGGAAAGGGAAGAACGCTCCGCAATGGTGGAGAATCCTTCTGAGAATATAACTGATAAGAGTGATGGTTACTCAGCTAATTTTGAACCTCTTAAGGAAAAGCATGATCAAATTGAAAGCATAAAGCAGCAGATAGAATATGAGCAAAGCATGCCGGAACCTGATACAGCTAGAATTGACAATCTTAGAAAGAGCCAGGAAAAAGCAGCAAATGAATATGCAGCAAAGAAGAAAGCGGAAGAAGCGGAGCTGGAGGAGTTGATGAATCAATGGGCCAGCGACATGGAGGATGAAATTGCTGCAACCATAAGGGATGCGGGCTTTGAGATTTTTACTGACGACTATCAGTTCACAGAAGCAGAAATAGAAAAATACAATCTGGAAACTGCGGATAGATTCAGGAAAATGTGCGTGGCTGCAGATTTAGATAACGTGGATTATTACAGCTACGACGGAAATTATTGTTTTGCTCCTGACACCAACACCTATGAAAAGTCCTATCTGTATGACAGATGGACAATTATACCGGAAGAAGGTCTTGACGAGTGGGAAAGCGACCTGGATAAAAAGATAGCTTATTTGCAGCCTAAATATGCAAAGCTCAGGAAGCTGATGGAAAGCGTTGATGGACTTTTTGACAGCTTCTACGCCAGCTATCAGCCTATTGCCGGAAAGTGTAAGGGATATGACGATGCTGTTTACGTATATCCTTATGGCGAGGATGAAGAAATCCCTGAATATTGGGGACAGTTATATTGGAAGGACAGTACAGCTTCGAGATGTCTTGCCAAGATCAATGCAATACCAAATGATCAGACAATCTGCGACAGTGGATTAAGATACAATCAGGAGATTAAAGATAATGAACTGGCAGAAGCCAGAGAGAAGTCCGCGGAATACAAGGAAGATCTCAAAGCTACCATAAAAGAATACAATGAGATCAAGGCCAATTTTGACCTTGCATGGATCGAGTATAACAAAGATCTTCAGAAGGTAAAGAGTATCTTTGATTCTAAGGTTCCGCAGTATGTAAAAGATGCAAATATAGACATTTATTTTCCTACAAACCTTGATGCGAACATCAAGGCATTGGTAGATAAGCAGTCCAATCCAAAGAACTTCCTGAAAACTCAGGCGCAGCAAATGACCGATGCCTACGATGAGATCATGGGCCTTAGGGATGAACTTAATATTGACCAAACCCATATGAGCGTTTACCTGCAGCAGATGAGAGCTTTGGAGGAAGGCCTGTCATTAGGGTACTCCGACCAGGAAACTTACTATGGCAGCAAGACCTATGAAAAAGCTGAGTTGTTCAAGCTTTTTGGAGTACATGCTAATGTAGCCTTTGTGGCAGATGATCCAATGTATGAGGAAGAGCAGCTTGTTGCTTATGGACAGGATGGAACGGTTACTCATTATGATGAGAAAGTGGTAGCTAAGTATGGAATCAGCTACGATGAGCTTAAATATCTCAGCAGACTTCCGGTTCTTGCCACTGACTTCTTGGGCGGAACTGAGTACCACGCGCGCTTCACGGCTGCGTATACTGAACTTTTAAATCGAAAAGGAACTGTTCTTCGCCAGATGAAGAACGACGATGACAGCCTTTATATGGAGTATTCAAAGGCCATGCAGAACGCTTATAACGCCTGCGAGAAATACTCCTATAACAGCCGTTACACAGGACTTTCCGGAAATAAAGTTATAGATATGTACAAGGAGGTGTACTCTCAGGACGGTATTCTGGCAACAATTCACAGGACTGCCATGGTGTACAAGCCTGTAAATGAGATCAATAAATCCGGAAATCACAATATGAACCGCTTGCTCAGCGCCTCCGGTGATCTCTACGAAGCTGAGGATGCACCGGACATCACCGTTGCAGTTGGCGGAAAAGAGCAGCTGATTGTTGATGTAAAGCCTTTTGACGCAACAGATAAAGAGCTTTGCTGGTCCACCGAAAACAGCGAAATAGCAGAAGTTGACGCAGATGGTATTGTTACCGGAATTTCAGAAGGAACCACAACTATACAGGTTGTAGCATCGGATGTACCTACAGAAGTGGAGTACAATACTGCTGATACAAGTATGATAGACAGCTACGAAATTCCTGGCTCATTCATACTTACTTATACAGTTAAGGTTGATAATGATGCTCCGGGGCCTGCAGATGCTACGGGTATAACTCTTTCTGCGGACAAGACCAATCTTGGTGATGAGGATATCGCCACAGTTGAAGCAACTGTAACGCCCAACAATGCGTCGGGCTACGTATCATGGACTGTTTCCCCTGAAACAGTTGTTGAGATCTCATCAGATATATATGAGGGCTATGGTGCGACAGCAGAGGGCTGGCGCGTGTTCGTTCGCGGCCTTTCCGCAGGAACAGCGACCCTCACTGCAACCACAGCAAATGGAAAGCAGGCTAGTATCGAGATGAAGGTAAAGCAAAATCTCGTTCAGGCATGCGACATAGACGGAAATGTCGAGAAAGCTTTTGACAACTTCGCAGACGCCAAAGAGTGGATATGGAACCAGTATCTGGAGGATCATGAAAAAGTACATGTGCTCCGTATTACACAGGACATGACTGAAAATGAAGAGGGCATGGACTACGGAGTAAGTTCACTTGACTATTACTCGGATCTCTATATTAGCGAAAAAGTGATATTTGATCTTGCAGGACATACATTGACTGTGAAGAGATCTCCGGGTAGCATACTGATGCTGCAAACAGGAACCATTATGAGAAATGGTACACTGAAGGTTCTTGGTTCTTTTGGTCTGGCAGTTTATGGAAATGTTGAGCTGGATCAGGTTGTAGCTGAGAGAATGCAGGTTGGTTCTGTTAGCGGAGAGGTTACTACTGTAGAAAAGGTAAAGGTCAATGATGGGTTCGTTGTTGAGAATGGTGGTACATGCCAGGTGAAGTCACTTACTGCAAAAGGAGGACTTAGCATTTACCAGGGCTCGAACCTGATAGTTGATAATCTTTCTGTTCAGGATAAGGCATGGATAGCGGCAGATTCACTTATCGCAGTTAATGAAAAAGGCTATTTAGGAAGTGATATTGTTCTTAACCACGAGGGAGAAAGCGCATATATTGCCAGATACAAAGATGCAAAGCTGACTATAAACGGCTCAATTGAGCCTAACGTTGGTGATATGGTTCTCTCTGTCGGCGTGACAGATTCCAAAGTTACAGCAGAGGACATTCCTGAAGAGGGCAAGCTCTCTGTTAAGAAGATTGAAGAACAGACCCGTTTGTACAAAACAACTGTAACGACTGAGCCTGAATACGTGAAGGTATGGCAGCCAGTGGGAAGTGACAGTAAGTACACAAAGGTGGCGCATAAAGACGGTGCTGTTTATGCAACAGCAGAAGGCGAGCCTGTGATCGTTCCGGATGAACCGGATGACCCCAATGATCCGGATGACCCGGCAGAACCTGAAGATCCCGTTATCCCGGATGTTCCGGTAATCCCGGTTGAGCCCGAAGAACCTGCACCTAAGCTAATTACCAAACTTTTACTTGATAAGACCTCCTGCAAGATGGGAACAGGAAAAGAAGTTACGGTAACTGTTACAGCACTGTCGGCAGACGTTGACCTTGTTTCCGAGCCACCTGTAAGCTGGTCCGAGAACAAGAACGGCAGCGTAATCTCCATAACTTATTTTGACAAAGAGACCGGAGCTGTTACTGTCAAAGGCGTTGGATCAGGCACAGCAACTCTTACAGCAACTACCACCGATGGATCAAATAAGAAGGTAAGCTGCACCATTAAGGTTGGAACTTCCATAGAGAAGATAAATATCACTCAGAAGAATAACCTTACCAGTGTGGAAGCAGGAAAGAAGCTTGCTCTGAAAGCAGAGATTCTTCCAAAGAGTCCTGCACCTGTTGTTAAGACACTTCTTTGGGAGTCAGACAATCCAAGTGTAGCAGCTGTGGATCAAAAGGGTAATGTGACCGGTGTTTCCGAAGGAACTGCAAATATTACAGCAAGACCCGCAGATGAACTTTACGATGCAACCAAAGAGACAGCAACTTTTGCAGTGACTGTAACAGCAGCCACAAAGGCAAAGGAAATTGAAAACATCAGCTTCAAGCAGCCCGTAGTTACAGTTCTGGCAGTGGGAAAGAGCGCCACAATTAAGGCCTATACTCATGACTCGGCCAAGAATAAGGACGTTGCCCTTAACAATAAGAGCATAGTCTTCTACAGCAATGATGAGAACATCATCAGTGTTACACCTACAGGAAAGATGACCGCCAAAGCAGAGGGAAGCACCATAATTACCGCAGTTTCCCTTTCAGATCCTACAATCATGGAGGCTGTAGAAGTTTCTGCCTATGTGCCTGTAAAAAAGATTGTCCTTAACGCGACCAAGGACAAGGTAAACAAGGGAAGCATCGGAGTTTTGACCGTTGCCCAGTGGAACCCTGAAGGCGCTACAAACAAGACGGTAAAATGGACAGCGACAGGAGCAGACGGAAGCACCAAGGCGGGTAACATTAAGGCAGTTGAGATTGCAGTACTTCCTATAGGAATGAGTCCAGGCAATCTTAATGATTCCGATTTTAAGGACGCAAGGACAACCCCTGTAGTGACAGGCCCTGGCGAGAGAATTGCCTACAGGACCCTTGTGGCCACCAGGAAATGCGTGATAACAGCCTGCACCGATGATGGAAATAAGAAGGCAAAATGCACCGTTGAATCTATTGGAGAAGTCACAAGCCTCAAACTCAAAATCAACAAGAAACTGATAGAAAAAGATGGCGGCTACGCTGCAACAATTAAGGCAGGAAAATCCCTTAAAGTAACCACGAAAATCGAAGCTGAGTATGGCGCTAACAAGAGGATTAGCTGGATCAGTTCTTCGGAAGATATCGTAACGGTTAAAAATGGCACCATCAAAGTTAACAAGAATGCTGCGAAGGGCAGCAAAGCTGTAGTGGTTGCATATACAGCCGACGGAAAGCACACAGCCAAGATTGTGGTCACCACGGACTGACCACTTGGTGTATTTACCTAATTGTGGTAAAATCTTTTCCGTATGAAGTTTTTTATGAAGTTATGTGAAGTAATAGAAAGGGATTTTAGAAATGGCGTTTTCATTAGAACAGGCTAAAGAAAAGCTTGAGAAATTCGGACAGACACATGTACTTAAGTACTACGAGGAGCTGACAGATGCCGAGAAGGCAGAGCTTCTGACACAGATAGAAGAGACAGATTTTGCAGTACTTGAGAATTGCAAGAACCTTGGCAAGGGCGGAGAAAGAGGAGTGTTTGAGCCCCTGGCTGCCATGCAGGTAAACGAGATCGAGGCAAGAAAAGATGAGTTTGCAAAGGCCGGAGTAGAGGCACTTAAGGCCGGAAAAGTTGCAGCATGCCTTCTTGCCGGCGGAATGGGCACAAGACTTGGCTCCGACAATCCTAAGGGAATGTATGATATCGGACTTACAAAGCCGGTATATATTTTCCAGAGAATCATCGAGAACCTTCTTGATACCGTGAAGGCAGCAGATGGCACATACATCCGTCTTTTTATCATGACCAGTGAAAAGAACAACGATGCGACCATAGGCTTCCTGAAGGAGCACAACTTCTTCGGTTATCCTGAGGAGAAGATCACCTTCTTTAAACAGGACATGGCTCCTGCTTCAGATTATGAAGGCAAGGTTTACATGGAAGGCAAGGGCAGAATCTCCACATCTCCTAACGGAAATGCAGGCTGGTATTCTTCAATGCTCAAGGCCGGACTTCGCGACCTTATCCTTAAAGAGGGTATCGAGTGGATTGATATCTTTGCAGTAGACAACGTGCTTCAGAGAATCGCAGATCCTTGCTTTGTTGGCGCAACCCTCACAGCAGGCGTAGACTGTGGCGCGAAGGTTGTAAGAAAGAACGCTCCCGACGAGAAGGTAGGCGTTATGTGTCTTGAGGACGGCAAGCCTTCAATCGTTGAGTACTATGAGCTTTCACAGGAAATGGCGGATGCCAAGGATGAAAATGGCGATCCGGCTTATAACTTTGGCGTTATTTTGAACTATCTCTTTAACGAGAAGGCTCTTTTCAAAATCTCACAGAACACACTTCCTCTCCACGTTGTTGAGAAGAAGATTCCTTATATTGATGAAAACGCTAACCTTGTAAAGCCTGAGAGCCCCAACGGCTGCAAGTTTGAGCAGCTTGTTCTCGACATGATCCACGAGCTTGACAGCTGCCTTCCTTACGAGGTTGTCAGAGAGTATGAGTTCGCGCCTATCAAGAATAAAGAGGGCATTGATTCAGTAGAATCAGCAAGAGAACTCTGCAAGAAAAACGGAATCGAACTTTAATAAATAAGAGCAATACAGGCCCGGAGATAAGTGATTCTGGGCTGCATTGCTCTTTTTAACAAATCGACAGGTCTTTATAACATAAGATAGTTGTCATATGTGTGTTGTGGCTCTACAATAAATCTAACATTAAACAAACTGTATGTTTAGAGAAAAGAGGTTGATTATGGCTATTCTTGTAACAGGTGGCGCAGGCTACATCGGATCACACACAGTAGTTGAACTTCAGAATGCAGGCTATGATGTTGTTGTAATGGATAACCTTGCTAATTCAAGCAAGAAGGTTATCGGAAGAGTTGAAGCACTTACAGGCAAAAAGGTTCCTTTTTACGAGGTTGATATCAGAGACAGAGAGGGACTTGAGAAGATCTTTTCAAACGAAAAGATTGACAGCGTAATTCATTTCGCAGGTCTTAAGGCGGTTGGAGAGTCAGTTGCTAAGCCTTGGGAATACTATGAGAACAACATTGCAGGAACACTTACTCTTGTGGATGTTATGAGAAAGCATGGCTGCAAGAACATCATCTTCTCATCCTCTGCAACTGTTTATGGCAACCCGGCATTTATCCCGATCA
>JAEEGL014728167.1_pt1 | contig 22968 bp, 43 predicted proteins | sample 9134231 | NCBI WGS metagenome assembly JAEEGL01 (sample SAMN16246548, study PRJNA631951) | gut metagenome | biome: gut microbiome; feature: rumen; material: fiber-attached | host: Bos | place: Iran: Karaj | collected 2018-10
GCGCTCGCGCGGATCGCAGACGCAAAGTTGACATAAGTACCGGGGAGCCGCTTGTTCTGGCTCACCCAGGTGCCGCCGCCATGTGCCATATCAGTTCACCTTTCCTTTCATGAAACGACCGATGAGGGCTTCTGCCTCTTCAATCGTGTAGGTTTTGCTTTCGTCCAGCAGCGCTTCAACAATGTCGCGCTGGTGGCGAAATCTTTTAGAATTCAGCAGGTCCGCCTTCGTATAGCGCAGCGCGTCTGCTGCGCCGGGTGCTTGTGCCTGCTGCTTTTTTGCGTTTTTAGCTGCCATCGTCTTCTCCTTTCCGGCAGTCGCCGCGTTCGAGGATCTCCATCATCGCCACGCCGTAGGTCTCTGCGTCAACTGGAATCGGGTTTCCTTCTCCATCGACCAGCGGATTTCCGTCTTCGTCAACTATCGGATTCCCGTTTTCGTCAGTCTCAACAAGATAGATCTTTTCAAATGCGTGGTGTTGATATCGCGCCGTAATGTGCAGCCGGTCTTCAATCTGGCTGATCGTCAGATCGTTCAGCGCGTGAACCACGGCGCCGCTCGGTGTCGTGATCGTGTGCAAAATGGCAGGAATCACCGTTTCAACAGCAAGCAGATTGTCAATCAGACTATCCGGCTTTTGCGGGTTTTCTATGCCGTAGTAGGTGATTTCAAACGATGAAAGTACCAACACACGATTTCGCATGCGCTCCGGCCGCACAGAGGTGATATAGGAAACAACGAAATCGCCTTCACATAACGCTTGCGGCACGTTGTGCTTGTAGATGTGGCTGCTCGGGAACTGCCTTTTCAGTGCAGCAGCAATGCCGCTCATGATCTGGCCTTGACTGATTTCTTTCATCCGAATAGTTCCTCCATGAATGCGTCCACGCGCTTTTGGATTTTTGCGTCCGCCGCGCCTGCACGCATCTGCATTTCAGCCTTTTCCTTGAATTTGACGCCAGCAGCAGCGGGCGAAATGAGCTTTTTGCCGATGGCTGGCACATAACGTCCAACCGTCTGCCGGTGCCCTTCTTCAACATAGAGCGCATAGTCTTTGATGTTTTCAACGGTAATCAAATACTGATTGCCGGATCTCACAACCTGCAGCGTTTTCGCAAAGGCCGCCGGGCTTTCGTCACGTCCGCCGGTCCAGCCGCGTTTCAGCTCTCCGCCCTCATAGCCGTCCCATGCGGCACGCCAGGCGGTGTACTTCTTCATTTCGCTTTCGCCGGTCGCATTGCCGATCACGTCTGCAAGGTCCGGCGTTTCGCCGGTTGGCGTCAGCGGAATCACAATTTCAAGAAAGGCTTCGGCCATATCTTTGGCGCAGTCTTCACATAACTGCGCCATCTTTTCGCCGTTTGCCGCCTCGCGGATCCGGTTGGCAAGCTCCCTGAATTGTGAAAATTCAACGGTTCCCCAACTCATGCCCACGCCTCCTTCAGCGTGATCGGCACTTCCTGATGCACGGAAAAAACAGCAGCCACGCCGCTGCGCTCGTATGTACGGGTTACGCCCTCATGCGTGACGGAGATCTTGGAACCGGGCGGAATCTCTTTCGCCTTGTCAAGAATCAGCACCGTCGACTGATACGTGCTGGCGGCGTGGTCTGTGTCGTTGGTTGTTGTGATGCTCTTGTGCGTCATCCTGCACGGCTCGTTTTCAAACAGAACAGACCACGCCTGTTCTGTGAACGGACTGTCGTCGTCATCGCTGTTTTGCATCACATGGACTGTGCACCGGTCGCACCAGAGAGACCGGAGCGCCGCAGCATATTCTTTCGGTGTCAGCATGACAACCTCCTGTACCGCGTCAGCGTCGACGGATCCGGCCAGGTAAGCTTATGGATCAGAGCGTCCAGCCGCGCTTCCGGCGTCAGGCTGCCGTCCGATGCCGCTGCAAAGGTGACTTGCACGTCGCCTTCTTTGATCTGCTTTGCAGGCGCATCTGTAAAATTCACGTTTTCCAGACGCAGCCGGCCGGCGGCCTTCATGTCCTGCAGATATAATCCGGCAGCCATACACACAAAGGTATAGCGCAGCCCTTCCGGCATTTCCTTGTGGTTGATATCAGTCAGAATGATTTCCTCGGCGTGCTTGACCGCAAAATCAAGAATAAAGTCATCTTGACTGACGCCAAGGACGCCGAGCTCCTCCAGAAGGCGCGCCGTTTCTTCTCTGATGTCCATCTGCTTCCTCCTTAGTGCTGTTCCGCCTCAATCTTTGCAAGGATCTGCGCTTTTGTTTTTGCGCCGGCAAGATCAATGCCGCGCTCATCGGCAAAGGCTCGAAGCTCTGCAAGATTCATGCCGGAAAGGTCAACGCTCTGCGACACGCGCTGCACGGTATGACCTTCCTGCTCCAATTTTGCTGCCTCTTCCGGGCTTGTAACTTCGATTTCACGAACGACACGCTGCCCGTTCCAAAAGCCGCCAAAAGCGCATTTGTGCTTCACAATGAACTTGAATTCCATTGTTATGCCGGAATCTCAAGACCGGTGATCGTGCCGTGCAGGAACGCCGGACCGTGGTCAAGACCGATTTCGCCATACAGCTGCTTGCGTTCGGATGCGCCGGTCTTGGCAAGGTCTTCCAGGAAGAGCAGGCCCTTACCCGGGACGTCCTGGAACACAGGCGCGCAGCCGGCAATGTCGGCGACCAGAATCTTGTCGGCCGGGACGAACGGATCATAAACAATGTCCATCGCGAAGAAGTCGGTCTCCACGCGGGTGATGTTCATGCCGCCGGTGTTGCGCGCCGCCGGCGTATTGTAGCCGAGCTGGCTCTCATACAGCTTCGTCAGCAGCTGCTTCTGATAGCTGCCGCAGTACAGGCGCATATTGCCGAACGGCGCGCCGGCATCTGCCATCGCTTTGTAAAGCGCACGCAGCAGATCGAGCGACAGTGGCGCCGCCACACTGTTCGATGTCGCGTTGATGGTTGTGCCGGTCGAGCACAGCTCGAACATGCCGCGCGTTTTGTTTGCCACGTTCGCCGCAGTCGATTTCTGATAGGCACCGTTCAGAAACGTATATTCCACGTCGCGTGCAATTTTCTGCAGACGAAGCTTGACCTGTTCGTCCACTTCGTCGGTCGGGTTCGCTTTCTGACCGGCAATGTTCAGGCCGGACAGTTTTCCGCGGTTCGCCATCTTGGCATAGGTGATGGAGATTGCCTCGTGGAAGATCTGCGTCACGTTGGTCTTCTGCTCGCGCACGATTGCGGTCGCAGTAGGCGCCGTCTCAGATGCGGTTTCGGAAATCGCCGGCTGTGCGGCATCCGGCAGCTCATAGAGCTGACCGACGGCAAACTCGTCGCTTTCCGTTTTCAGGCCGCCGGACAGGCCGCCGATGTCGGAAAGAAACGGGGTTCTGGTAGGCGATGCAGTGAACAGATCGCCCGCGAAATTCGGCAGATTGTGGGTATTGCCGGTTCCGGTAATGTTGGTAGGCATTAAAGACCATCCTTTCTTGTTTTTTTACATCAAAATAATGCCTTCTGCAGCGGCTTTTCTCTTGATCGCCGACACCGCTGCCATGTCGCCGTTTTTTCTCGCCTCCGCGAGGTCTGCTTCGTAGCTCTCAGATCCTGTTCCGACGCCCTTCTTGTTCCCGGGGTCCGCCGGCTGCGCGCCGTTCAGCTTTGCCGGTCCCGATTCCTTTGCTTCAAAAAGAAAAGCGGAATCCGCGCCCTCAGTCAGTTCCTTGATCCAGTCTTCCAGTCCTTCCACCGTGTCGCCCTCGCCGAGCGTGGCTTCGTTCAGCTTGTCCTGAATCAGTGCGAGCGCTGCCTTCACGTTCTTCGCGCCAGCTTTCTGCAGCGCTTCGCGTGCGGCGTATTCGACCTTGATTCTGTTGATCTGCTGATCATAGTCCGCCTTCTGCTTGTCGAGCTTCTGCTGCAAATCAGCCGCGTTGCCGCTGGCGTTCTGCAGATCCGCAATGGTCACATCGCGCTCGCCGACCTGCTTCTTATACGTGTCGGCGTCTCTCTTCGTCTTGTTGAAATCCTCGCGCGAAACCGTCCGTTTTCCGATTTCCTGCGCCGCCTGGGCGTCCATTTCCTCGGTGTACGCTTCGCCGATGATCTTTGCAAGCCAATCCAGTGTCATGTGAGCTCCTTTCTGCGCTGTCCTTTTTGTTGAGCCAGTCCTCATATTGCGCAAGCCTTCTTGTTGTCCGCTGGCCAACGCGGTATTTTGGGGTATGAAAAAAGCACCCCGAAGGATGCTTGAATCATTGAATATTTAGGCCACCGGGTTACTGCAACGCGGATTGTGCGTCCGTTTTTGGCGATGGCCTTTGTTAAACTTTTTTACGTGCGCCTTTTTCAAAAAGATGCACGTTATCTGTCTATCATCGTGCGCTGCATGTGCACGGAACCGGGCCATCACGAAACGCGATCACAAACGGGATCTTATAAGTTTCGCAGACAGCGCGCTCGATTGCCATTCCGCCCTCATACGGATCTCCGGCGAAATAGACCGCATCCGCTTCCGCAAGCAGCGCCAGGGATTTTGCAAGGGCCGCGGCCGGTTTCAGATCCGCGAACCCCGGGTGATAGCTGTCAATGATCTCGACGTTATCGCCGTGGTTTCTGCGGATCAGCGCCTCAGCCTCTTCTCTCACTTTGAGAATCTCTTCAGGCTTCCATCCGCGCATCTTTTGGCTGATAAATACTTTCATGGTCAAACTCCTTTCGGGTATAAAAATACCGCCCTTGCGGACGGTTGAGTTACTGAATCAATTCCTCGTTCGCGCCTTTTCAATCAGTTTCTTATATGCTGCTCTGTCTTCTGCGTATTTCATTTCCTGGAAAGCTCCGAAGTTCCGCGGCCCGTCTTCGCCGAGAACTTCTTTAATCTCCCGATACTGCTCAAAATCCGGAATCTCGTTCATTTTAACCCGACGCTGCTTGCTGACGAACCCAGCGCCGTATTTGGCGTCCTGCTTCTCCATCCATTGCTTATAGGTCATATCACCCGGCACTCTGTAGGTCTCGCCGGTTTTGGCGTCTCGCGCAATGCGCTCAACGAACTTCTCAACGTCTTTGTCGTATGGCCTCGTTGTGCAGCGGCAGTTCGGGTGAAACGGGTGTGCCGTTTCTCCTTCTTTGCGTTCGCTCATCGGGAACACCAGACCGTCCATTTTTTGACAGATCTCGCAGGTCGTCGCACTGAGTGTTGCCACAATTTGATAGCGTTCAACCTTCAGCTCCCGGAAGGTCTCTGCCTGGGCTTCACTTGCGGCGTGAGCGCTCTCGGTCATGATCAGTCGCCCGGCGTTCCGCTTGCTGACGCCGAATTCCTTTGCAATCGTGCTGATTGCCCGATCCGGCTTGGCTCCGGTCGCGATCATCTGCGTCAGCTCTCGGTTGACAACCTGCACCAGCCTGTCTTTGTCCTTCCAGCATCGCGCAACATAGTTGCTGCTGTCCGTCGTCCACGGCCGCTTCAAAGCGTTCATGATCCTGGTTCTGTCAATTCCTCGCATCTGAACGCCGATTTCCGCCTGCTTTTGCAGTTCAAAAGCCGTGTGAAAGTAGCTTTCAACGAAAGTTTGACCGGCGGCGTCGCCAATCGTGCTGATCTGCCGGTCTGCAATCACTTCGCACTGCTGCCGCAGACGCGTCCGCAGGGCGTCAAGCTGTGATATATGCACTTTTGCGCTGGCGTTTTCCAGCTCTTTTTCCCATATACCGTCAGCGTTTTCCCAGGCGTGCCGCATATACTCATTAACATCCCAGTGGAACTCTGCAAGCTCATCTTTCTGCAACAGTTGCCTTGCTTCCTTGAACGTAACGCCGTTATTCTTGGCTAAGCGCTGGTACCAGGCGCGGATCTGCGTTTCTATGCGCCTGATCGCTTCGTCGTACTGCTCTTGCACATACGGAACAAACACATTCTGCACATCGTCCAGAATCGCGTCCTGACTCTGCTTTGCGCGCTGCGCCCAATAAGCAGCGTTCTTCTCGCGCTTATTCATTCAGCGCACCGCCCTCATTCTTTTTGGTGAAGGAATTCTTGTACGGATCCGCGGTTGCCTTCTGCTCCTCCCGTTCCGCCTTTTTGCGTTCCATCTCTTTCTGCACGTTTTTCGTCCACGGATGCTGTTCCGTGATCGTCTCTTCGGAAAGGATGTCTCTCGAGCTCACACAGTTTCCGATTGCTTCCGTTTCATTGATGAGAATATCACGATTAAAGATCACCTCAACCGGCTCATCTTCATAGTCGCCCTCTCCCTTGTTATCAAGGAACTTATCAACGAACCAGAGCAGGTCCTCGAAGCTCGCCTGGAACTCGGTTTCCATCGCGTTGGCGTCGATATCGATCTCCGAATATACAGACTGAATGTTCATCTGGTTCGGATTCCCGCTCATGCGCTCATCCTTGGCGTCAAAAGACCGCATGTTCTCGATGATCGCTTTTTTCAGCAGTTCAAGGATCGTTTTATAATTTTCGGCGTTGACTTTGATTTCAATCGTGTCAACACCGCTTTCGACTCCCTGAAAATTGGTTCCGACCAGGACACCGCCGTTCTTATAGATCTTCTCGACCAGATTGCCGAGGTCTTCACCCATTGCATTCTTGATCACGAGGATCGTGTTGAACGGACTGCTTTCCATGCCGTTTGCAAAATCGGAAAGCAGCAGATTATAAGCATCCTGCAGGCACTTCACACGGCACAGGATCGGTTGCCCTTCCCGGTTTCCCTTGAACGGCACCAGCGGCAGTCTGTCCCAGTTGTACCCCTGCACCGCGCCCGAATGATCTGTCACCGTGATATACGGCTCCGTCGGCGTGTCATAGTCCGGCTTCAGCTCGCCGTCCCAGATGAACGGCGTAATGCCGTTCCCGTCGAAAACCTGCACTTTATGAACGTCCATTTTGTTTCCGTCTTCGTCGTATTCTTCTACCGTGAAAAATCGCACGGCACAGTCCAGTTCCGTGTGTTCCGCGTCCGCCCATTCCGGCAAGATCTCCGATGCCGGAAACGATGCAAAGCGCATTTTGTCATCTTTGAGGTAGACATACACCCAATGCAATCCGCAAAGCGTCGCGCCGTGGCCAACCATCCAGAATGTGCGCATAGCTCTCGGTCCGAAGACCTTGTTCAGCTTCTTTGTATATTCATCGTTGCCGCTGCTGAACGTCAGCGGCTTGCCGAGGATATAGTTCGCCTTCTTGTCAACGTGTATTGCAAACTGGTTGTCGACAATCCGGTTGTTCGGCAGCTTGTCATTCGGAACCAGGTTCCCGTCTTTATTCAGCGTTTTTCTGATCCGCTGCAGGATGTCGTGCTTGCCGGCATAGTACATTTCGGCCAGAATCTGAAGCTTCCGTTCTTCACTGACCAGCCAGACCTTGATTTCCTCTTCCAGGAAACGGATGTCGCTCATCTTGCTGTGAGCGTCATATCTGCTTTTTAATTTAAGCTTTCTCATGCTTTCCCCCTCAGAATGAAAAACCGCTGCCTTGTGATTCCACTTCCGCAACGCCAGTTGTTGCATCCGGCGCGTCGTCGTGATCGTTCTCGCCCTTGCTCTGATAGCGGATCATAGCGTCGTAATATTCCGGCCACTTGTCGCGCCAGTTGACCGGGAAATGTATGTGGTTCATGACCCATGTCGCATTTGACAGGATCCTTGCTGTCTTGTTTCTGCCCTGAAAGAACCAGCCGACGTCGCAGCGGTTGCTCCCTCGCTTCCGTAGCTCCGCCTGCACCGCCCGGGCAAAGCCGCGGCCGCCGTTGTTGCTCTCTATCCAGGCAATGCGCACATCGTTCCGAATCAGCATTTCTGCCATTGCCGGCTCCGTGATCTCCATCGGATCATCGGTATATAGCACATCGAGCACATATACCTCTCCGTTGTATACACCGTAGCAGATACTGCACAGGAAGTCGGTGCCCTCATCTGCGGTGTCTGTATAGTTTCTGACTGCCGTGAACAGCGTGTTTCCGTTTTCATCGGTCGGCAGCTGCTCATAGGTGCTGAATCTGCTGTATAGACTGCCTTTCAGGTCAATCGGCTCTTGCTGGTAGTTGGCGCTTGCAATGGGCGCGGACATCTCTTTCACAATAAAACGATAGGTTTCCGTCGAAAGGATCTCCGGGCACAGCATCGAACCGTCGTCCTGCACCGCTTTATAGAGAATATGACGCACCGGCACTTTGCCCTCTGCAAGCCGTGCCAGGGCTCGGCCGGCAATGTCCAAGCTGTGCCAGCGTGTCATAATAATCAGCATCTTGGCACCTTCTTCTTGCCGCGAAAGCATGGTGTTCGTAAACCAACCCCACAGTTTTTCCAGGTGCCGCACGTTATATGCTTCCATATCGTTCCTGATCAGGTCGTCGATCACGAGCAGATCGGCGCCGAAACCGGTTGCTGTGCCGTTCGGTGACGTCGCCAGAAAGTTATTGTAACCGCCTTCCACGCTCCATAGGTTCATGGCGGCGTCGCCGTGCTTGATCCGCGTTTCAGGAAAAATGTCTGAATAAACGATCCGGTTCCGGTCTCCCTTTACCATTGCAATCGTGTCGCGGACGCTCTTTGCAAATGTCGTTGAAAGCCCTTCATTGTAGGAGCCGGTCATGATCTTTTTGCTCTTGTTTCGGCCGAGCAGCCAACTCTCGAAGAGCCCGGCCGTCCGGCTCTTACCGTGACGCGGCGGCATATTGACCACCATCACCTTGTCGTTGCCGGCGTCAAAGTCTTGAAGCTGATAACACAAGTCTTTCAGAAAAGGTCGGTTCTCTTTATAAAAATCCGGCGCCATGAGCTTACAAAACCACCAGAATTCCCGCCGTGCGAGCTCGATCTGCGCGCCGCGCAAGATCTCCGCTTTGTCAAGCATGATCGTCAAGCGCACTCACCAGCTTCCGCAGATCTTCCGTCGTCAGATCCGCAAACGGATTATTGCCGAATGTAAGATTCAGGTTTTCTTCAAAGATTCCCAGGTGCTTGCCGAGCAGTTCCAGCGCCTTCAGGCGGTCGTGCATACTCGGCGGCATATCCACAAGCTCTTCCTGTCCCTTGCCGGTGCTGAGCTTCCCTGTGTCAGTGATCGCCGCACGGGCAATGTCCGAAAGCATCGCCAGCAGCTCCGTGCGCTTCATAATACTTTTTTCAAGCTCTTTTTCGGCGCGCTTAATAGATTCCGCGCGCGCCTGCGCGTAGACTTGGGAAAATTTTGGGAACTTTCCGCCCTCATTGTCGATCATTTTGATGACCTGCCGGGTCGGGTCTTGAATTTGGCTTTTCGGGTATGCTTCCCGGTATGCTTCGGCTTTGCTTTTGCCCTCGATCAGAGCGCACAAAAGGGTCTGCTGTGCCGGCGTCAGATCTTTGATCGTGTATTTCTTCTCTTCCACCGCAGCCACCGCCCTTTCAACGCAAAAATCAAAGCAGCCCGTTTCCGGACTGCCCTGACCAAGGAAGTATACCGGTGGAATTGACCATATCCCACCAATGCCATTATAACATTGTCGACCTGAACAAAACGAACAACTTTATAAGTCTTCCAGATACCGCTTGCACATCATCCGCAGCGAATCCGCAGACGCGCCGCCGATCTTTCCGGCAACTGCCGTCCAAGAAAGGCCGTCCACGTACTTATACATGAGCACCATGCGCACATACGGGTCGCCGATCTTCATCATGGCGCGTTCTTCCGTCTGCTCTTCCTGGAGCAGCTGCGTCTCGAAGTCTGCAAGCAACCTCTTGTATTTGTCGATTTCTGCAACAGCTTCACCGACGCGGTCCGACACGCGCCCGCTGTGTCCGCCTGCTCCGTCGGAAAACTGTGTTGTAATAAATGTCGCCCGATCCTCAAGCGACTGTATGCGCTCCCGGATCCGGACCATCGTCAACCGGATCGCGCGGCGCTGCTGTTCGCGCTGGTAAAACTCCTGCAGTCTCATTCAAGCCCTCATTTCATTCAATCTTCGATTTTGACTTCAAAATGCAAAACTTCCTTCTGCTTTTCAAAATCTTCCACCATCTTTTGAAGTTCGCGATTGAGCAGCCTTTTTTGGCGCCAGTTGAAAAAGGCTCTGTATAGCACATTTCCCACAAAGACACCAGCTGCCGCGCCGACAAACGCCCCCAGTATTATTTTGACAAGGTCTAAAAATGTGAGTTCCATTATTCTCCTCCTTTCAACAAATCTTCATCAATCGCATGTTGGATATGCCTATTCATCAGCGCATAGTATTCTGAAGGCCGCGCTTCAATGCCAATCTTTATGTTTATGTGCTCGGGTTTTAAAGTTTTTTCGGCCGAAAACTTAATATGCTCCCAGCAAAATGTGAATGTGTCTTCCAGCCGGCACATCAAAGCGTGCAACCGTTCCTGAGTATACCCTTCTTTACTAAGCATATCAGCAATAAAAACGAGTTCGTTAAATTTATAGCCGCAGACCATTTCTATGTTGTCAATCTGGTTCATGGTTCACTCTCCTTACTTGACTTCTTTCGGGTATCGATCCTCGAAGCGGATCGTCGGATCGTTGAAGATCTTTCGCAATCGCTCATCGATCTTGCCTTTGGTGTAGTTCAGCTTGCGGTCGTCCTGATCATCCTCAAGCGCCATCAGGATGAATTCGGCCATCTCTTTATCGAACATCTCGCCCAGCTCGGTCAGTCGTTTCGCACCCCAACCGAAATGCTCGTTCATGGTGATCATCATCACGTCCCGGCATTGCTGAATCGTGAACCGCCGCTGCACGTCCATCTGCAGCTTGCGCTGGCGCCGAAGCTTTTCGGCATAGGCTGCCTTTTGATTCATCAGCTATCGCTCCCTTCGTATGTCACGTTTGCCATGCTGCCGTCGGCGGCTTCAATCGAGCGGAAGGTGATATCCGTCATCAGCTCCGGCACGCCTCGCTTGTAAAGCTTTCTTCCGCCTCCAAGTGTCTGGACCCTGATTGGTTCTTCCATCTCCATCCGTATCGAGTTCAGTTCCGGTATCACCTTTTGCGTGATCGTTGCAGTCTTCCCATCGAAAAACCGTGTTTTGATCTTAAGGAAGATCGGCTGCCTGTTGGTGAAATCAATACAGGAAAGGTCAAAATAGATTGTCCCGCAAAACGGGCACTGATCAACGCCGAGCTCGAACGGAGCGCCGCAGTTTGGGCAGTTTTTTCCGGCTGGCATTATTCATCACCACCCTCTTCACACGTCTCAAACGCTTTGTCAATCCACGATGCCAGGTACTTATAAAGCTTGTAATCAGTGGTGACGCCTTCTTTGATGCAATCGAAAAGGAGATCAGGCACAACGTATTTTCTTGGTCCCTGTTTCGTTGTGTCTATGAGTTGGCAGTACATCATCGGGTTCAACTTTCCGCTTGGCGTTCTGCTTGACCAGTCAAACACGATCCTATATCTCCGATCATCCTTGCTCAACGGTATGTCAATAAAAATCGGAAGATATTTGTTTGTAAAAGGTTTAAGCGCTTCATAGAACCACTTTTTGTCAAGCTTCGGCATCGTAGTCACCTCTTGCCGTTTTGCACATCTCATAGCGCTTGTTGCGGAGTTCCTCTTCTTTCTTTCTTTGGTCGTGCTTGTACGCGGAATAGATGATCACGCAAAACAGCACGGTCTCGATCAGGATCGTAGAAGCTGCGCCGCAGATCAGGCCGACAATGATTTTGCTCATTCTTTCACCTCCTTGTCGAAGCTCTTGATTCTTTCAACGGCTTCATTAAGATGCTTGCTGACCTTAGAAACAACATTCGGCACTGTTCCAGAGAGAAACTCTTTTAATACTTCGTTGATCCTGTTCGCACGGTACTGGTCTCGGTACGTGACAAAATGAACCTTGTTGTATGTCCGTGCGACCTGGTCAAGCGGATCCGGAGTGTGTCCGGCAATGCGGACGGCGGTGATGCGGTATTTCATATCATTCCCTGCCTTTCTGTCCACCTAAGAAAACGATTGATATTCTTTTTCCGAACGCGCAGTTTTCGGTGACTTACTGCCAAGCGAAGAGACTTCCTGTTCGGATAATAAATCAATGCACTGATCGGGACCAGCTTCGCATTGTTGCGCAATCCAAAAAAGCAGTATGGTCCTGGTGAATAAGGATGCTTTGGCCTCTGTTCAAACAGCTCCGCCACCGTTTTCAACAAAATGTCCGTTGTGAGACCCTCATCAATGACTTCTATCATCTTTCGTTTCCTCCCACTTCTTCAACCGTTCGATAACCTGATCGGCAGTCAGCCAGCCGGCAACAGATCCGCCGCCGTCCTGCTCCGTCATAAGGCGGTCGCCCATGATTTCGAGGAGCCCTTGCTCATAGCCGTAGGAACCAAAATGACAGATGGCATCAAACAGCGTGTCGGTCCTCGTTTCGTCTGTCCATACCCATATTTGATTCCGCTCAAACCGATAGCTCGGCGTATGTCCGCGAATAATCTCGAACGTATAACCGTTCTCATTGAGGTACTGCGCAAGCTTTTCCATTTCAGAGATTCCGTCCAAGAACATTTGGTTCACACTCCTCCCTGCGATAACGAATATAAAATTGCAACAAGCACGATCTGGATCATGTGAATTGATTGATCTTGAATCAGGTTTATTTTATGTTTGTTTGCTTTCAGGTCATCCACGAAAGCATGAATCAATAACATCACAACAAACACGACTGCATAAACCCACTCGCACGAAAGTCCTGTGTTGTAATATAGCGAATATTTCCACGCCGGCAGGTGAATCATAAATGTCCACGAAAATGCGTGTGCCAACAAAGCAACAATATAGTCATGCTGATACATCGGGTTATTCGCTTGCTTTCTCCACCATGCCTTTTGTTTCATATCTGCAAGAATACCCTGCAAACAAAAGTCATCCAAAATATGAAAGAATATCATTGTAATCAACAGAGAAAAGATCTTCACGTCTGTTCAGCCCTCCTGTTCCTTTTTCTTCCTATTTTGTACGAGCTGACGACCGCACACCGGGCAAAATCGCAGCGGGCGCTTCCGATATGTCAAGCTGCTGCAGATTCCAGTCGGCGGTTTGTATGTGCAAACTCGCAAGCAAGCAAAATATTTGTGATAAAACGGTTTTGGCAATGGGTTCTTTCTGTTAAAGCTTTTTGAAAGGCTATACTCTTCACAAAACGGACACGGTTTCAGTTCTTTCATTCCGCACCCACCTCCTCGAAGTCGCTGTCCGCAGTCTGACGGGCACCGGCGGCCGGCGCCATGCCGACTTCGCGTGCCATGATCTCCGTTGCAACGCGCTTCACGCCGTCCCGGCCCTCATAGCGCCGTGTATGGAGCTTGCCGGCAACCACGATCCGGTCGCCCTTTCCAAAATGATCGCTGACGAACTTTGCGGCAGGACCCCACACGGATATGTCAAAATAATCTGTCCGCTGGCTGCCGTCTTTCCCTGTCATGTTCTGCGCAATGGCAAAAGCGCAAAATTCCGCGCCCTCATTGAGTGTTGCCTTTAACACCGGATCCACCGTCAGGCGTCCTTCCAAAACAACTGTGTTGATCATACTGTTTTTTCTCCTTTCCACGGATCAAAACCCGTCTGTAGCAATATATCCTGCTTTTCTTCTTTTGTCATCTTCGTTTGTCCGCCGGTCCAGATTACAGGAAAACACTGCTGCATAATTGCTCTTGCTGTCACCGGCTCTTGCTCTCCGCTGCCTTTATGTATTAGTCGGAACAAATCCGCAAGCATGTCGCTGTAACTGCCCGCATAGGGCTTTGCCAACTTACTGCGAAGCCGTTCTTTGTCAAGGCCCATCTGTAGGAGCCGTTCCGCTTCGTCTTCTGCTCGTTTTAATCCGCGTTTTCTGGTGAAATACCTTGAAAAATACCGGTCTATAAACGTCTGTTCTGAGTTTTCGGAACGCTTCCCTCGCGTGTTATAAGCATGAATTGCACAAAGCTCAAAATAAATGCTGTCCACTTCATCCGCGTGGAATTCTTCCGGCAGCTCCTTTGTGCCGGAATCAGCATAGGCTTTGATTTGATTAAACCGTTCCAGGCACAATCTCTTTTCTTCAGTCATTCCCGCTTAACCTCCTCTGAAATTTTGATGCAAGTGAAACTATATGACAGATGACCCCAGGCGTCCGCTTCCAGCCGCTCGCTGTCCTTCAGCAGTTTATAGCCTTTCGGGATCCGCGGCCGGCAGTTGAAGGTGCCGGATCGCTTGACGATCTTCCGGCTGACTGTCGGCGGCCGCAGGTTCCGGCTGCAGCTGTATCGCTTCATGTTCGGGCAGTTGAGCGCCTTCCGCGTGATTTCGCTCTCTTCGATCATGTATTTCGCTATAAAGTCGAAAACGCCGGAGTCATCACGATCCCAGACCGGCACGATCTTCACAAAGCCGAACGGCCAAGCCTTCTTCAGGTCCTTCCGAAATTCCGTCCGTTCGCGCTTTGTCAGATCCAACGAGTTCATCACCAGATGAAAGTGCCGGCTGCCGCGAACCCCGACGCGCATCACGCTGCAAAAACGCAGCGCCGCGTCCTTGTCTTTATAGAGCTTTCGGGCAGCCTTCATGAATGCGTTGAAGTCCTGCTGCATCTGATCGGCGTCTCTGGTCTTGTTTTCCCGTTCGTATGTAAGCGTGACCCACCAGTCATCTACCTCGAAATTTTCGTTCAGCTTCCAGGTCAGGTGCTCCGTGGCACGCTTCATGTTCGCTTTGGCCACCGAGTCCGGCGACACGTTGCCGAGCTTCTTTCGTTTTTCACCTTTCGGGTGATAGCGTCCGGTGTGGTACTGCTTCCGGCTGTAGTACCGGCCTGCAAATACCTCTCTGTCAATATAAGCCATCTTGTCCCTCGTTTCGTCCGTAAAACTAAACTGTTTCATCAAGTTGAAAAACGGCTAAGGTCTGCCGCTTCCCATGGGGTTGAAAAATGAGGTACAATGTGCTATAATGACCTTGTACCTCATTGGTACGTTTACCGGATCCGCTCGGGTTGCCGCCCGTATGAGCGGATCCTTTTTTGTTTTCTTTCGTCATCCCTCCTCTGCTGAAAAATTCTTCCGTTTCAGTGAAAGCCGCCTCTGTTCAGCTTTCAAGCAGCGGCTCAATTTCTCAAACCGCCGGTTCAAAACTGCTCATTCGTTTCTGCTTGCCGGTCTAAGCGCTCGAATAAGTGTGTCACGGTAAAAAGACACTTCCGCTTGCAGGTGCCGTTCTCTGTCTTTCAGCAGCTTGTTTTCCGCCGAAACGGCATCCAGTTGTTTGCGATAGCACTCTTTGATACCCTCTAAATTCTTCAGCTTCATCTCAGCTGTATCCAACAGCTCCTTCATCTCCTGTATCTGCTTTTTGACCTTGGTCATCATACGCCGTAACTTCCTTTCACTTTTTCGTCCCGGCTGTAGCCGAGCTGGCAGCGCAGAATCTCGTTTTCCCGCTGAAGCAGATCAACGGTCTCACGCAGCAGGTCGCTTTCATCCCAACTTATCGCTAAATGCAAGCATTCCGGCGGCCACCACCACCGACCGACACGAACTGCACCTTGCCAGAATTCGCGTACACGGCCAAAAGTATTATTGAGTGTATACTGATCGGCCGCGATCTTGATTTCGTTGAAACGGCTGTCGTATTTTTTTGGAATGTGAATGAGAACCACATCACCGATTTTTAGATTACCCATGCTTTTCACCTGCTTTCTTTTTTCTTCCCCGAACCGGCTTGTCCATTGTCAAGCCGCACCGATCCGGATTGTTTTTGCAATAATCCCGGCACATTTCCGGGTCCGGCAGTTTGCAGTGCCGGCAGCAGATCGGCAGACGTGCCTTTTTGCAGCCGCCAATCCGACAATAGGTTTTATTGTTTTTCATCTTCAAGCTCCTTGTTCTTGGCTTCAAGCTGGTGCAGCAGATCGTCGCGCCGCGCCGTCAGCTCTCTTTTCATCAGCATCCAGGTGCTCTTCAGGTTGACCGAGGTATGTTCAATGTTGACCGCGTCGGCATAGGATGTCCGCCGGATCCGCCGCGTCATCACACGGATATCTGCGTTCAGATCGTCAATGGTCGCCTGCAGCTCTTCCGGCGTGGCGTCGTGATCGATGCGCCGGATCATGTGCCCTCATCCTTTTCGGTTTCTTTTAAAAAGGCTTTCGCTTGTAGCAACAGCTCCATCGTTTCGTGTGCATTGTAAAAATCCGTATCAATAGGAGACGCCAGGCAGGACATTGTCCCCGCTGTGCATTTTATCATCCAATCCGTTACCTCTTCTTCATCCGTTGCATCGACTACGCCAACCGCGCACATCAATCCGATGATGATCCGACCGATTTCCAGCGCCATTTTATCTTCCGACGCCATTTTCAGAAACTCATACACCGTCATACTTTCACCTCCCGGATTCCGAGCGCCACATAGCCCGGCTCCAGCCCCCAACCGGAAAGCACATGCGTGATCTCATACAGCTTGTTATCCAGCAGGCTGTTCATCGGCTTGCCTTCATCGTCCACAACCCGGAACCGGATCCGGTCGCCAAGCTGATAGTCGCGGTCATTCTTCCGAATCTCAAACTGCTTTTTTCCGTCCCAGACGTCAAGCATGAATTGCTTGTGCAGTTTCAGCTCATGCGTTTTCATGCACTCACACCTTCCTTTCGACGCTGACGCCTTTTTCTTTCTTGATCTTCCAACTGGTGCCGTTATAACTGATGGACAACTTGCCGAAGCTGCCACCGGTCATGCTGATCCTGTCCACGCCTTCCTGCACCATCAGAGGAATCAAATCGAAAAGCAAAGAAGACAACCGTTCGTCCGGCATCTCGCCTTCTTCCACAAGGTCTGTGCTGAGCACTTCCAACAGTTCCGCCTGCACAGAACTGATTTCGCGTTCGCGCTCTCGCTGTCTGCGTGCGCCGGAGCAGTCACACAGCTGATCTCCGATCAGCACCTGTCCGCAGTATTTGCAGATGTTCTGTTCGCCCATGTGGCTGCGCCTCCTTCCGACTCTTTCTTGAGCTTGTCCTCAGCCCAATCGCGCACCGTCATCAGGATCCCGACCCAGAGCGCCCGCTCAAACCGCACCAGCTTCTCCTCAAAGATGATGCCGAGGATGATCAGCGCCAGCGTGGGAATAAAAAAGGCTAAAAAGCCTTGCATCGTCTCAAACATCGGCTTGCTCCTCCTTCAAAAACAGTTCGTGCGTGCCGTTCCAGTATGCCTTTTCTTCGTCGCTCATCTGATAGCCAAGATTCTGCAGCAGCCGTAGGTACGGCTCTGGATCTAAATCTTCGTCTACCTCTTCATATTCGCCGTCCCAGCCGTTGTAAGGCTTCTCTATTCCCAATTCAAGGGCGCCAAGCATGATAGCGGAAGGCGTAGCGATACAGAATTTTTTATACAGCTTTCTTAGGCTGGGCACATCTCCTTTGCTGCCAAACACATGACGCATAACATCGTCCACGTCATAATAACTGTTACTCGCAAGGAAAACAGAAACTACAGGAAGTAAATCAGCAGCCTTCTCCCGAAACTCTCTGATGAAAGTCAAGCGCTGTTCGCGAAATGAATCATGCAGTTTATCCAGCGAATCGATCCGCTGTCTCTTTGCCTGCTCCTTTTTCTTGCGTTCAATTTCTTCCGCGCTCTCAACCTTTTCTTCATCCGGATCGCCGCGGTAGATATACAGCCAGGCGCTGCCGTAATTGTTGGTCTGAAGGAAAAAGCTGTAGTCCGTTTCGCTGTCTGCTTCAATTTCAGCGACTGCTTTTTTGACATCATCAATGGCGCCTTTGTACAGATAGATATACATCCAGTGCCTGCCTGTCGGGCACTTTTTCAGCTTTTTCGCAACAGGCTCCAGCAGCAGAAGTACGTCCTGAACGGTCTCTTTCATTTTTTGTCTGTCTTTTTCCTGGCTAAGTTTATATTGGAAGTTAGATGTCCCAATCGCTCTGAGCAGATTCGACCGCGCCTGTAAATCCTTGATCTGTTCCAGCGCCACATAATCCGCAATCGTGCCGCCGCGCTCCCAGCTCTTTTGCAGCTCGTCTGCCGGCAGCGCCGCCATCGCCTTGCGGTGATAAACCGTCGACCGGCTGAGACCGGTCTTTTTCTGCACATCTTCGAGCGATTCGCCGAGATCGAGCATCATCTGGATCCCGTGCACCTGCTCCGGCACGGTCAGATCTGCGCGCTGCATGTTTTCGGCGATCATGGTCGCCACCTGCTCCCGCTCGGTCATCTCGACCACGCGGCACGGCAGCTCCGTCAGCCCGGCTTCCTTCGCCGCGGCAAGGCGCCGGTGCCCGATGATCACGCGGTAATCGCCCGCATACGGCACGACCGTGAGGTTTTGCATTACGCCGCTGTGCCTGATGCTGTCGGCCAGCTCCGTGACGTCGCCGACGTCTTTTCTCGGGTTGTCCGGGTGCGGGTGCAGCCGATTGACGTCAATCATTTCAATGTTGTTCATCGTCGCACCTCCTCAGCACAGCAGAGAGACAGGACAGTCTTCGCACAGTTGATCCAGATCATCCTGTTCCTCGGTGTCTCTGTATTTGCAGATGTGGTCGCAGATGTCACCGGCAATCTCTTCCAGCATTTCACGGACCTTTTTCGGCTTTTTGTCCGCGGGACCGGCCATACGCTCAAGATTCTTCTTAAGGCTGCTCGATACCTCGTGAATAGTTGCCTTCATCCGTTCCGGCACAACACGGTCTATATTGCACTTGTCGCAGCACAGTCCATCGGCCAGCGGCGCCGCGTTGTTCCCGTCGCCGGTAAAGGTCTCGTGACACAGCACACAGGTTTTCAGCTCGTCCTTTTTCACAAGGCGTTTTTCGATGTTCATTGACAGGCTCACGCTTAACGCCTCCGTCCACGACAGTGTCCGCAGATGATCGTCTTCGTCTTCGCCGCAGATGATGCTGTTTCCGTAGATGAAAACTTCCTTGCTGCATACGATTACTTTTTGGTTCGGTCGTTCAAAGCCCTTTTTGAATTTCGCGTTCGGGTTGACCAGGTGAACGATCCCCTTGGCGTCGTCCGGGTGCAGCCGTTCCACCTGTCCGCCTAAGAATTCGCGGATTTTATAAAACGGCGGCAACATATCGGTGCGCACCATTTCCGGCATCTCGCCGGCTTTGATCTTAAAATAATACATGATATACTCCCTTTCGTTATTTAGCTGACTTTGTGCAGCGTATTTTTGCCGTTGGTCCTTGGCTCGCCCTCATTGCGGGCAAGAAATGCATTGAACTGCCGGATCTCATCGGCCAGCGCGTCGGCCTTCTGCGCCAGCTCCTGCATCTGCCGTTCCGCGCTCTGATCGATGCCGTTCTTATACTTGTACAGCTTTTCGCCCCAGATCGTGTAACGCCAGGTGCCGCCCGGACACAGGTTGGCAACGCCGAAACTGACTGTGCCCTTCTGCAGCAGATCTGTCAGACGCCACCAGCTGATACCGAGGTACCGCGCCGCAACAGCAGTTGTCACCGTGTTCATGCTGCGGATCTCGTCGTCTGTCGGCGCCGGCATCGTCTTCTTTGCCATGTTGTTTTCCCCCTTTCTGATTGAAATGCTTCGACGGGTGGTGCACCTTCCTCGGTGCCTTGACGGGTGTTAAGAGCTTGCAAAAAGCGGGATCAATCTTGATTCCGCAAACTGAGTTCGTCTTGCAAACCTTTCTCAAGCATCGAAACAAAATCGTTCGCATCAACGCACGGCTGATTCTCGCACGATCTGTCGGGCAGCTTCTTTTCAATCTTTTCAAGCTCATTGGCAATTCGTCTCAGCTGCTGACATATTGAAATAACAGCGCTTGTAAAGAGTTGTTCATTCACTTTCTCACCTCCTCATGCATTGATTCGCTGATCTTTTAAACCCAACAGGTAATCAGCGGAACAACCAAAAATATCAGCCATTCGAGTGAGCATCTTGCCAGGAATCTGTCCTCTTTTGAGCCAGTTATAATATGTTTTCTTACAAACGCCGAGTTCTTTCACAAGCCCGTCCACCGACATGTTCTTTCTGGCTCGTTCTGCATCAATATTTGGGTATCTCAAATTCTCACCTCCATATCTACGCATTTCGCGTAGCATTTTCTTCATTATATACGCGCTGCGCGTAGTTGTCAAGTAAAAAAATACACTAACAGTGTAGTTTCTGTTTGTTCACATTGCACAAAATGTGCATTTTCTATTGACGGCGCTACACTTTTAGTGTAATATAATAGCGAGGTGACTACTATGAACCGCATTAAACTTCTGCGCGAGGTCAAAGGATTAAACATGGCACAGGCTGCAAAAGAGCTCGGCATGGCATATACCACCTATGTCAGTTATGAAAAAGGCGACAGGGAGCCTAATTCTGAATCCCTTGTTCTTCTTGCAAACTTTTTCAACGTTAGTGTCGACTACCTTCTTGGTAGGGAAGTCACCAACCTAAATAGCAATTCTTCCCATGCTGTCCGCATTCCGGTCTATGCAGCCATTCCTGCCGGCATCCCGCTGGAAGCGATTGAGGACATCGTTGACTGGGAGGAAATCTCCCCCGACATGGCGAAACAGGGCGACTTCTTTGCGCTGCGCGTCAAAGGCGACAGCATGGAGCCGCGCATCAAAGACGGCGACGTCGTGATCGTCCGCTGCCAGTCCGCCGTCGACAACGGCGACGCTGCAATCGTCATGGTCAATTCCTCCGACGCCACCCTGAAACGCTTTTATGCAACCCCCGCCGGCGTGAAGCTCCTGCCGGACAATCCGGCTCACACGCCGATGTTCTTTTCTCCCGCCGAAGTCGAAGCGCTCCCCGTCCGTGTGATCGGCCGCGTGGTTGAGCTCCGCGCGAAGTTTTAACAGCAAAAAAGCCGCTCGAAAGCGGCAAATATAGAAAGGAAGCGTATACCCATGAAAAAAGCACTTGCCCTCATCCTGGCGTCGCTCCTGATGCTGTCCCTGCTGGCAGCCTGCGGCGACAAAACAGAAACACCGACCGACACCGCGCCGGCATCGGCCGCAGACGGCAGCTCTGCGCCGGACACCACCGAAGCGGCAAAAGCCGATGAGATCCCGTCTTTCGCTGACGGCGTGCTCCGCACAGAAGACTATACCATGACGATCACCGATTACAAGGTGGTTCCGAAGGGTGAAGAAGGCAACCAATATAACGACGGCTCCGTGATCGCGTTCTTCTTCGACATCACAAACAACAGCGACGAAGACCTTGCACCGGAAACCCCGTGGATGATCGAGCTTTCCGCGATTCAAGATAACGACCCGAACACTGTCAACCGCCTGGAATCTGCAATGTGGACCGACAACTCCCTGAATGATCAGATGATCAAGCCGGGCGGCACATCCTCTTATGTGCAGGCATATATGCTGACCGATGAGACCACGCCGATCACGGTGAAAGCGTCCGAGCTCTTCGGCGACGACATCGGCACACAAACCTTTGACATTGCAAAATAAATAAAAAAAGACCCCGGTGCTGGCACACCGAGGTCTAAACCACGAACACTTAACACCCGTCAAAGCATCAAGGGAGTGGTCTATATTATTATAGCACTCCACTTGCCCTCATGTCAAGCAAAGGAGTGCTATTTTATGAAGCGAGCAAACGGAACCGGCACAATCGTGAAAAAGCCGGGACGCGCAAAACCGTGGATCGTCTATGGCGGCGCATACCGGCAGGACGGCAAGCGCGTGATTCCCTTTTTGGGATCCTTTGAGAAAAAAGGCGACGCGCAAGCCTGCCTGGATCATTACAACATCAACCCGCAGATGATCCGCACCAAGATGACCTTTGAGCAGATCTACGCCGAATTCAAGGCCGGCAAGCGATACCGTGAACTGTCGAAATCTCAAAAGGACTGCTATGCCGCAGCCTATAATCACTGCGCGCAGCTGCACCGTCTGCCGTTCGCCGAATTGCGCACGGCACAGTTCCAGAACGTCGTTGACGCGCTGGAAGAAAAAGGGCTGTCCATCTCCACCATGCAGAAGGTGAAGGTGCTGCTGACCGTCCTGTCCGATCACGCGATCCAGACCGACGCCGCTTCCCGTAATTATGCCACGTTCCTCGTGCTGCCTGCGGCGCCGCCGTCAGACAAGCGCGCGCTGAACGATATCGAGCTCAAGAAGATCGACGCCGCCGCTGCAGCCGGCAACCAGGCTGCGCAGTGGGTGGAATACTTGCTGCATTCCGGCTGGCGGATCAGCGAGATGCTGGAGCTGACACGCTTCCAGTACGATGCAGCGGAGCGTACCTTCCGCGGCGGTAAAAAAACGCGCAACGCCATCAACCGTCTTGTCCCGGTCCATCCGGACGTGCAGCAGATCGTCGACGCGCAGCTTGCAAAAAACGGCGATACTGTGTTTTGTATGAGCAGCGGCAAGCCAATGAGCGCAAACTATTTCAGAAAAAAGATGTTCGATCCCCTACTGAAAGAGCTCGGCCTCGACGAATCACTCACGCCGCACGCCTGCCGGCACACGTTCGCAACCAGGTTGAAGCTCGGCGGTGCAGACGAATTCTGGCGCAAGCGCCTGCTCGGCCACAGCGCCGGCGACGTCACCAATGACATCTACACCCACGACGACGTCGAAAGTCTGCGCAACGCCGTCCTATGTTACAACCCACGGCAGGAAGACGTAGAAAAAAAGAAAGAAGCCGGTTAAGGCTTCTTTTTTTTGTGAATCGAATCAAAAAAACCGTCACTTTTGTCACCAAAAGGCGCAAAATGCCGTCCGTAACCTGTCCGTAACAGGAAAAACTTCTTGCATTTTCGTTCCGCAATAGAACGATTTTTAGAGATGAAACAAAAAAGAAAAAATGCCGACGAACCCGCATAAATACTGGGTTTATCGGCATTTCTACTGGTGAGGATAAGTGGACTCGAACCACCGACCTCTTGCATGTCAAGCAAGCGCTCTAACCAACTGAGCTATACCCTCGTTTGCTGCTGCGAATGGTATTCTACACTATTTTTTCTCAATTGTCAATAGTTCATAGAAAAAA
>JAEEGL010030370.1_pt1 | contig 22967 bp, 26 predicted proteins | sample 9134231 | NCBI WGS metagenome assembly JAEEGL01 (sample SAMN16246548, study PRJNA631951) | gut metagenome | biome: gut microbiome; feature: rumen; material: fiber-attached | host: Bos | place: Iran: Karaj | collected 2018-10
AGGTACTATTACTTTTTTTGGAGATTGATTATGAATTATATGTAGTTAGCCGCATTAATTTGCGCAGTTTTAGCAATTGCTATTCCTTTTGGAATAAAATTTTATAAAACAAGTCAAGCCCTCGTAAGAGAAAAGAATTGGCCTCGTCTAGTTGAGGCAGTAAGTCATTATATGATGCAAGCTGAAACTTTATTTGAAGTCGGCGCAGATAAAAAAGCATGGGTTTTAACTATGATTTAGACTACTGCTGATGAAATAGACTATGACTTGACAGAGCAAGATATGAAAAACCTTAGTGATTTAATTGATAGTTTGTGTGAAATGTCTAAGGTTGTAAATGTTGAAGAGGCCGCTGAGTAATTAGCGGTCTCATTTTTGACTTTTTTTAAAATTTATGATATAATTATATTAGAAAATGAGGAAAGGAAGATTTCTGTGAATATCCAATCTTTGTCTATTGTTGTTCCTACTGGTCATTGTTGGAATAACTGTTTTTACTGTGTATCCCGTATGCACTGTGAAGACTATGGTTCAAAGTTAAGTAGTGGTATTATTACTTCTTCTTATGTAAATCGTATTAAATATGTGCGTGACAATGGCTGTAATGTTATAATGCTGACAGGCACAGCCGAACCGCAGCAAAATATGCCTTTTATTCGTAATCTTTTGGGTATCAATAATAAATTGGATAGACCTTTTTATAATATTGAAATCCAAACTACTGGCAGCGGAATGAAAGATGAGGACATCGCTGAACTCAATGCTCTTGGTGTAACTACTTTGGCTCTTTCTATTTCTTCTTTTGATATAGAAAGAAACCAAGCCATTATTCGTATGCCAGAAGCAAAAAAGAATAGCTATTATGACCTTATTGAGTCCGCGCATAATGTTGGGATGAACGTGCGCGCCTGTCTTAATCTTAGCGATGATTTTAATCGTTTTGAGCCGGCGCAGTATTTCAAATGGGCTAAAGGTTGTGGCATAGAGCAATTAACTTTTAGAAAGCTATATTATTTGGATATGCCGTTCTGTGATCAGCGCGTCTGGGTAGCTAATCATCAGTTAGAAAAAATTAAATTTCATCGAATCGTAGAGTATATTAAACAGAATGGTACGCCTATCGCACGATTGCCTTTTGGATATATTCAGTATTCTCTTGGCGGTATATCTACTCTTGTTGATGATAATTGTATGTCTAAAAATGAAATTGATAATTTCAAATACGCTATTCTGCGTCCTAATGGAAAACTGTATTCTCGTTGGGATGATAAAGGAAGCCTAATTTTTTAAGTAAATAAAAGGAGGTAATCATATGAATCGTTTGATTGTTGTTGCTGTTGCAAATAAGGCTGAAAACAAGATTAGCTTTAAGGTTGCAAATGATTCAAAAGCGGCGCTTCGTATGGTTACACAGGCGCATGAGGACGGACTTGTAACGGCAGTAGGGGCAATTAATTATACTTACTCTCGTGAAAAAGCATATGCTCAATTGCGCGCGAGTCTTCGTAAAAAAATTTTGGAGAAGATTGGAGTTAAAATTTGATTTTTTCTAAAATTCGTGATATAATTATTATAGAAAGTTGAGGGAAGTAGAAGAGCAAAAGCACCTCAAACTTTAGGGCGGTGGGTAAATTGGCCCTCGCAGTTAGTGGGACAAAGTAAACAAAACCCACTCGAATGTGCGCGAAATGCTAAGTATCGCGACAGGGGTTATATATAATGGGTGTGTAGCGAAAAATTGTCGAAAAGTACCTACACCAAAAGTGATTGTTCTGCCCCAAAGAAATCTTTTGTACAGGGTACGATTACAGCAGGCTTAGCACTGGAGATTACATGAATATGTACAAAAGTAAATGTATCTGCGCGAGGGTGGAATACGGTTAAATTTGAGGTTGCGGTCCCAAGTAGCGAAAGCGGAGCTTGGTAAGTTAGCGGGATACATTTTAAAAAGAAGTGGGAGGTCTACCTTTCTACCTCCCCTAACTTCTACGAGGTAACCCTCCCAATGGCCGTAGTGCAAGGCGGCAGAATCGGTAAGACAGGCCTATGGCAGTAACGTCGAGACCGTGAAGTGGTGAGCACATCGTATAGTGAGACGAGAGGTAACGTGAACCATCGTACAATCGCGCGCCGTAATTTGGCGGTCCGGTAGACTAAGCCGGGTAACAACACAGCCCCTAAAGGAGTCATGACCTTTTGGAATAATGGATAAGGAAGGGGTCCATGAAAAGATGCGATTCTATACAATAGTGGAGCAGAAACTATAAACGTCATCTGCCGGGTAAGGCTACAGTACCATAGGTTAAGGTTGAGTAGTGGCTATCTATCGGGTCTAAGAGATAGAAAACTTATTGAAATAACTGAAACAGTAGAGAAGAGAAGAGGATAATAGGTCGCTAGCTCTTACTTGGAATAGCTAACCAAGAAACTGCGGGACTCTGCGCCGCCGCACGCTGTAGTAAGAAGTAGATAAGGGGAGAAATCCCGTCATGTGACGGGCGCATGACACAAATAAAGAAAAGCCCGTTTTATATGGGGGATTGGTGTTAGTGGCAAGCATTTCTGACTTCCAATCAGACGGGGCCGGTTCGAGTCCGGTATCTCCCTCCATATGGCGCGGTATCCCAATCGGAAGCAGGAAGTGGACTTAAAATCCATTCAGTATGGGTTCGAATCCCATTCGCGCTACCAATTTTTTAAGAAAGAAGAAATTTAAAAATGACACACGCGTCACGAGATACTACTACTGGTATTCTTTTTGAACAAGGAACTTTTGGTTTGAGAAAGGATGGTATTAATATTTCTAAGAAGAAATTTTGTAAATTTCTTGAATCAAAAGGCATTGATGATGTTTTAAATCATCTTTCATGGCGCTTTGAACCAGATGAAGCATATTATTTTCCTGATACTAATGAAATCATCATCTATGAAAAAAAGACACAAAATACTTCTGGTTCAGCTGATGAAAAATTAGGTGCATGTGGATGGAAAATAACAGAATATAAAGATGCTTGTGCCGCAATTGGTATTGAACATGTATCTTATATCTATTGTTTTTCTTCTTGGTTTAAACAGCCTCGTTATGCAAAATTACTTAAATATATTCGTAGTATTGATGGATGCGATTATTTTTTTAAGGAGGCTGCTTAATGGCAATAAATAAGGGTTATTTAACAGCAAAGACAAATAAAGAGAGTGATGAATATTTCACGCCGCGTGAAGCGGTTTTACCAATAGTGAAATTTATTACTTCAAAGGCCGTTGTGTGGTGTCCTTTTGACGATGAGGAGAGTGAATACGTAAAATGTATTCGTGCGGCAGGCCATGAAGTAATAGCTACGCATATTGATGCAGGTCAAAACTTCTTTTATTATGAGCCGCCACAATGGTATGATGTAATTATTTCTAATCCGCCATTTAGTATAAAGGATGATATCCTTAAACGGCTTAACGAGTTAAAGAAACCTTATGCAATTCTTTTACCTTTGCCTTCTTTACAAGGTCAAAAACGTTTTAAATACCTTGAGGGTTCACAAGCCTTGATCTTTGATAAACGAATAAATTTTTGGCAGGATAAAGAACATACAAAAATGGCAAAAGGTGTGGCTTTTGCATCTATTTATGTTTGTAAGAATTTCTTACCAACAGATTTAATTTTTGAAACTCTCACAACGGAGGACGCATCATGAGCGTATCATTATTTATAGCTCTTTTTGTTGGCGGTGGTATCGTCAATATTCTTTTAACATAGGCAGTTAAGTAGTTCTATTACAATCGGAATGAAGCTGCTAGCCCTAATATTATTGCACTTATTAGTGCTATAATTATAGGTGGTGGCGGAACTGCATTCGCTTATATGTTAATTGGTATCCCTTGGTCAGTAAACAATATTTTATGTTTAGTTGCCATGATGCTTTTCGTTTGGATGGGAAGCATGATTGGATACTCCAAAATTTTAGAGACATATCGTCAATTCCGCACTTGGTAGATGCAAGTAAATAGTGGTAAAGATATAGTTGATGCAACTCAAGAACTCGTCGATAAAGTAAGTGAGGAATAAATTCCTCTATATGTGGGTGTAGTACAATGGTAAGTGCGCAAGCTTGCCAAGCTTGATATGAGGGTTCAATTCCCTTCACTCACTCCATGAGTAGATAAGAGGGTTACACTGTTCCTTGGTGATGCGAGGGTTGCACCTTTGACTCCGCCTTGTATACGGGTAAAACAGATGGTCAAGCCGGCAATGGAGTCTTTATCTACTTTGACAAGGTTTAAGTTAATGCGGAAACGGCAAATCCGGCCAACTAGCTTGGTGTTAAATCCGAGATAACCGTAAGCACTAATCGCAGGGTGCCAGTTATACTTCTGTAAAAAGTAATATATGGGTCGGTAGCTCAGCGGGTAGAGCGCCTGGTTGAAGCCCAGGAGGTCGTGGTTTCAAAATCCTCCCGACCCACCATTAGAAAGGCTAAATATGCGTTATATTATAATCAATAAGATAACTAATAGTCCTATCGTAGACAGCAATCAAAAAGTAATTGTCTTTAAGAGTCAAACGACTGCACAAAAATATATTTGTTTTACTTTAAAAGGTGATTCTTCTCATTATCATCTTAAAAAATATTGTGATGATATAATTAAGAAAGAGCTAGAACAGATTGAATTGCAGATAAAAGACCTGTATCATGCTATTGAATATGCTTCTGATAAGGATACTTTATTATCTACGGCTCAAGTCTTACAAATTGTTTTACAACGTAGAAGAAAACTTAGAGACAAATTAAAAGGGAAAAATTATAACACTAGTATTAATAATTGGGTAAATCGAACTACCATTTTAGCACAAACGGAATCTGAATTTTGACATTTTTTAAAATTTATGATATAATAATTATAGAAAATGAGAAAGGGGCAGAAAAAAATGAAAGCCTTTGACGATTTTGATACGCAGCGTCAGTCTGATGAGGACGCTTGGGTACGTGAGTTTCTTGAGTGGTTTAGTATGCAAATCTCTCCGTATAAGGTCTATGAGGTTGATTGTGATGATAGTACTCACGGAGACCTTATTTATGAGTGGACTGGCCATCCCGATTTTTCTCTTTCATAATTTGGTGCTTTCGTCTAATGGCAAGGACGCGAGATTCTCAATCTCGTAATATGGGTTCAAATCCCGTAAGCATCACCAGCCGTACCTTTAGCCTTTTGAGTCCGTTAACGTGGAGAAAAGGCAGCGAGATTTGGGGATGAAAATCGCTACACAATAACCCTCCGGTGCGAGTGACAGGCCGTTAGGTCTGTGGGATGGTCCCAGACTAAATGTCAACAGGCGTGAGACCGAGCGTCGTCAATGAGGATTTTACCTCTAAATCACCGTCTAAGGCGGGCGCGCCGGGCTTAAGAATACGTAGCGCAAAGGCTGGCTACCGAGGATAAAAGGCGCTATAAAAATACCTAAATAGACAGATTGGAGCGTCAAGTGGAACGTAAACCCCACGGCTGCCGAGTTTGAGAAGGCTACAAACTATAACTGAACCTTTCGGACGTGGGACACGCGGCCAGCGTCACTTAAAGAAACGGCCGCTACATTACAAATTGCCAATTTCATCCGATGCGGCGGATGATGAGGAGCCGCAATCTCCAAAACGTGTACCTAGGGCGTTACATGCTAGGCGGACAGCTCGCCCGTTGAGGAGCGAAGTACTGGTGGAAACCCATAACACCAGACACCAAAACATAAGGGCATATGGAATGGTAACATTTGGGAAGGAGATATTTAGAAGTTTGTTCACTCCAATAAGAACGCTACTTAAGACCTGGAGACGTGGGTTCAAAGCCCTCCCTGGCCGCAACGGCAACTACGCCGTGGGCTGGGTAGCTTAGGAGGATTAGAGCGCCAGGCACATTAATGGTCACAAAGGGAACCTCCTCGTGGTGTGACTGGACGGACAGTAGTATGCGATTGCTGAGCCGAGAACGAACTCCCAGATAGTTTTAATCCGATATCGCATAGGATTGAATTGTACTCCCCTCAAGGAAGAGGGCGCAGGTTGCGACCAGTGATACAACAGTAACTCGATGCGCATGGAATTTCGGCTATAAGGAACACAGCGAGCCGTAGAAGTAGTACAGCTATCGACGCTAGTGGGATGCGGCAAAAAGGCCCACATTTATATGGCCTAGTGGACGAATGGTAGAGTTACCGGCCCTTCAAGCCGGGGTTTGCGGGTTCAAGCCCCGTCTAGGTCACCAGCAAGTTCTCGATGTATAAGACTAAAAATCGTGTAAAAAGTTTAGCTAATCTTTGAGCTTCGGCTCTAAATGGGCGAGTACCCCAATTGGGAGAGGGAATAGGCTCAAACCCTATGAAGTGTGGGTTCGAATCCCACCTGGCCTACCAGCGTTTTATGTTTTGAACGCGAATCAATTCATCGTGTGAGAGGATGGATTTTCAGATTAAACTACCCCCGGCCGCTTATGCGTGTCTGCAAGACGTATAGTGTGATATGGGGCCTTGTCATTTGGAAACACGTTAAACGAAAACGAAAGTAAATCTGAGAACTAGTACATGGGAGTGATGTAAAATGAAGCTTACAAAATTCTCTACTGGCGAGGAAACGCCAATTGGCTAGTAACAGGCCCAGGTAAGCCTTTAAACTGCCTACTATATGGGCTGGTAGCTCTAATGGGAGAGCGTCTGCTTTGCACGCAGAGGGTTGTGGGTTCAAGTCCCATCTGGTCCACCACCTGTGCATCAGGGTAGGTATGAGATACGCCTACTCCGGAGAAAGTATCTAAGGGAACTACAAAAGTTAGGTTAAGCCCATAGTGTGGTGACGAGTAACACTATTCCACACATTCTATATCGCACCGTAGAGGAGCGGTCCCTTGCTAGGTTCATACCCTGGAGACGCAAGTTCGAATCTTGCCGGTGCTACCAATAAAATCTTAGCTATGGGGCAACTCATAGCTAAAAGTCAATTTATAATATAGCGAGGTCTACTATGGAAATAAACAAAGTTGTTTTCGGTAGTGATACTATAATGGATATTTCCGATACAACCGCTTCCGAGGGAGATGTATTGGCTACGAAATATTTCTATACTGCTGCCGGCGTGCGTACTGCTGGTATAGCATAGGCATTAACAATAGATAGTGCATTATCAACTACTTCCGAGAACCCCGTATAGAATAAAGTTATAACTCAAAAAGTTGGTTTAGACAGTTTAAATACTGTTGCTTAGGATTTGTCGGGCGCAGTTAATGAAATACTTGGTGCTATTCCTTCTACTGCGGCGGATGTAGATGCCATTGCGGCTCCTTCATCTGCGACAGCTAACTATATTTTAGCTTATAATGGTTCAACCTGGAGCGCTGATAAACGTACTTTTATTGCGTCTTATGGTTCATCTACTTATGCTGAGATTTTATCCGCTTATTAGGCTAATGCAGTTATGTATTGCCGTGCTTCATCAAATGCCAATCCTGCAACCGGTAATTAGCTAAGATTAGCTTTCTTAGCCTATGTTAATAATGAGACTACGCCAACTGAATTCGAATTTTAGTATTATAGATCTGTTGCAACTCATACTGTTACCTAGCAAGGTGATTAGGTTTTTGTTTATAAAATTAATTCAGCTGGGACTTGGAGTGTAACTACAAGAGAAGCTTATACAAAAATTGTTGCTAGTACTGGACTAAGTAGTGCTTATTCTAATGGAGTTTTAACAATAACTAATGCATAGACTGCTTCTAGCGCCACACCCGCAGCATTAGGTACTGCATCAGCTGGTACTTCTTCAACATTTGCTAGAGGGGACCACGTGCATCCCATGCCTTCAGCTACAGACGTAGGAGCTTTACCGAACACAACAGTAATTCCTTCTGCTGGTACTATTACTCCAAAAGATGCAGGGACAGCATCGGCTGGTACATCAACATATTTTGCGCGTGCGGACCATGTTCATAATACATAGCTAATAGAAGCTATTTATGGAAGCACCACAGCTTCTGAAATAGTAGGTAATTTTGTAATTATAAATAATTATATAGCTATATATTGTATATACAATAATATTTATCATTGGCTTACTTCATATTCGTTTGGCGGCGGTAGTTTTCCGTATATGGCTAAATTTACTGGAATATCTAATAATACACTGTCGATTTTAACTGTAAATGAAAGTACATGGAGTTCCAGTAGCTACATTCTTCCTTCTGCTTCTGATAATACCCCATAGACCCTTGGTACTGCATCAGCGGGCAGTTCTAGTAGTTTTTCTCGTAGTGATCACGTTCATGCAATGCCGTCTGCAATTGATGTTGGGGCCATTGCTGCTCCAGCTTCGGCTTCAAATGAAGATATATTAGTATATAGTAGTAGTTTAGATACTTGGATAGCATAGACATAGCCAACAGAGATATTTTGGGCAACCTATAATACAACTACAACTTCTGAAGTTGAAGCTGCATATTAGGCAGGTAAACTAATTTGCGTTGTGAAAGATTATTGTACTTATATGATGTCTTAGCGTAATAGTGAAATTAATCATTAGTTTACTTCTCTAAATGGGTATTTTTCACATTATTTATCACTTAATGATGATGTATGGTCAGCTGGAGGTACGTATACACTTGCTCGAACCTCATAGATTCCTTCTGCTTCTGATACAACTCCGCAAACACTAGGCGAGGCCGCAGCAGGAACTGCTAGTAATTTTTCACGTAGTGACCATGTTCATGCTATGCCATCAGCCTTAGATGTTGGTATTTTTATGGGTACTGCAACTCCAACTACTGGTGACATTGCTCCAGGTCAAATTTATCTTAAATATTCATAAGGAGAGTTAAATTATGGCATGGAGTAATACAGCTCCAACTTTACCGAATGGCGCAAGTTGGAATACTGCCAAAACAGCAAGTAGAACCTGGAACTGGTATAAAATTTCAATTGAAGTTTAGACTGCACGTGGAACGGGTAGCACCTTTTATGTAAAAATGAAAGTTAGCTTTGCCAATGGTGAGAGCGGTTATAGTCGTTCAGCTGATGGCTTGTGGTGGTATGTCAGCGGTATGAGTAATAGTGCAAATTATAATATGCCTTCATCAGCTGGACATTCTTAGACACGTTATTGGACAGGTAGTGATACTTCTGATAGCACAGGTAGTAAAACTATTGGTGTTTCTATAAAAGAATCTACATCATCTAGTTATACTGTTAATGTTAGTATAAATTTAGTTGGTCGAATTTATTACACTATTACTTATAATGCAAATGGTGGTAGTGGCACTTAGTAGACTCGTGATATTTTAAGTGGAAAAGCAGCAACTTTAATTAATAATCCATATACATATACGGGTCATACTTTTAATAACTGGAATACTAATTCAGGTAATACTGGTACAGCATATAGTGAAGGTGCAAGTTATACACCAACTAAAAATGTAACATTATATGCTACATGGACTATTATTACTTATACTATTTCTTACAATGGTAATGGTAACACTGGAGGTTCAACTGCTTCATAGACACGAAATTATGGAGCAGCAGCGGTATCAATACGAAGTAATGGTTTTACAAAAACTGGTTATCATTTTTTACATTGGAATACTAATTCAAGTGGAACAGGAGCCACTTACAATCCCGGTGCTTCATATAGTACAAATGCTAATTTAGTTTTGTATGCGATTTGGGCTTTAGATAGTGCGCCAATTTATATAAATATTGGTGATACAATATATCAAGTTAATGAAGTATACCTAAATGATAACGGTACGATTAAAACTTGTACTGTATATGCAAATGTTAATGGCACAATAAAACAATTTTAAGGCATTTTAAATGCCTTTATGCCTCGGTAGTTTAATGGTAAAATACCACCTTCATACGGTGAGAGATTAAGAGTTCAAGTCTCTTCTGAGGTACCAACGGCAAAGAATAGAACGCCGTAAATGTAAAAGGGAGGAATTTTACAATGAAGTATTTTAGTGAAAAAACGAACAAAACTTATGACACAGAAAAGGCTTGCCTTGATGCCGAAATGGAATTTGATGAGGCGGCCGCCAAGGAACGAATGAAAAAGGAAAAGCTTGCTGAGGAACGTAAGGCGCGCGCGAACGAGGTCGAAGAAGCATATAAAGCTGTTCTCGAAGCATCAAAGCTCTATAGAGAAAAGCTCAATGCTTTTGTAAAAGACTATGGTTCTTTTCATATGACTTTGCGAACTGGAGACGGAAATCCTTTTGATTTATTTGATAAGTTTTTTGATCGCTTTTGGTAACTAAAAAAGTAGAAGAATTAATTAAAGCTTTTACTTGAAAGTGAAAGGCTCAGGCAGCAAAAATTTTTTTTGTAGGTCTTACCTACTTCTTGATATTGAAGATATATCACAACTGGATAATATATCGAGTTGTTCCACGTGGGTACAATCACACGCTAAAAACGGTCGAGAACGCATTACTCGTAAAAACGTGAGCCTTGAGTACTTAAAATTTGATTTTTTTCAAATTTTATGTTATAATTATTATAGAAAGTGAGAGAGGTACGAAGAACGAAGGCCTTAGGCAACAATAGCGAAGTATAGCTCTTGCTTCTGAACTCCTGTCTATCAAACGTAGTGGACGCACAGCGCAACTGCGGGGTACGCGTTAAAGGGGAGTTTTGGGTAGAATATCATAGGGAATACACCCCATAAAGTCAGTAGCGTCGGTGCTGACTATAACCACAAGCCGGCGCGCCTTATATAAAATTCGACTTTGGTTTCAGAAAATTGTATCCTTTAATTCGAATTGTTACTTTATAATAGAAGGGAGGATATAATATGAGTAAACCAAAAGATGTAATTAATTTTAGACGGAGAATTAAACTTGCTTTAATTCAAGCCTTTGGTGATGAGTGTCAAATTTGTCATAATTCTTATGAACCTGCTATATATGAGTTTCATCATATAAATCCAGAATTAAAAAGTTTTGGATTAGGTAGTGGTAGTACAACACGAGCAAAAGCTGATTATGCAAAAGAAGCAAAAAAATGTTGTATGGTCTGTGCTAATTGTCATAGGTTAATTGAATATGGAGATAAACATTATAATTTAATTAATAATTTTAATGAAGAGATTTATTATAATACTCTCAAAGAGTTAACCCAACATAGTATTTTAGAAGTAGAAAAAGCACCAAAAGTAAAACATGAATTACCATCTAGAGAACAGTTAAAACAAGATATACGCACCATGTCTTTTCTTGCAATTGGAAGAAAATATAGTGTTTCTGACAACGCTATTCGTAAATGGTGTGTAAAAATGAATTTGCCTAATCGTGCTTCTGATATAAAATTAATATCAGATGAAGATTGGATAAATATATAAGGGTCGATAGCCTAGTGGACGCAGGCAGCAGTCTGTTAAACTGCCTTAGGTGAGTTCAATTCTCACTCGACCCGCCATTCCGGAGTTGTGTAATGGCTAGCACTATGGTCTCTAAAACCATAGGACAGAGTTCAAATCTCTGCTCCGGTGCCACAACTCAATGGGCGCATTTGCGCCCACCTATTAAAAATTATTTATTTGAAAGGAAGTAATACAATGCTTAACCATGCTGCAAAAATTTATAACATTAGTCCGAAGCCCAATTCCAAACATCAACAGTGGCTTCGAGATAATGCGCGCACATATGACAGAATAGTCTGTGCAGAGTGCGGTGAAGGGCATACAACTCTATATAAAGTTGGCGAGCAGTATTACTGCCGTGAACATCGAAATAGAGTAGTGTCATAAAGACACTTATATCTTGCGGTAGCTTAATTGGTAAAAGCATCCGACTTATAATCGGAAGAGTTCTGGTTCGAGTCCAGGGCGCAGGACCACTTGGGAGGAAGTAGAAATACGTTATACCTCCGAAGAGTATGCCGTTTAGTATTAAGGAGACTACATTCCGGCTATAATAGAATCAAACTCCGAAAATAGTGGACCTGCGGACGGAGTTTAAAAAAATTAAATCCCGTCCGGCTTTTTATTTGGGGAGATAGTACAATTGGTGAGTACTTACGACTGATAATCGTAGGATATGGGTTCAATTCCCGTTCTCCCTACCAGTATGGGGTAGCGTTAGCGTCATGAACTAACGAGATAATTGTGCTCCTACACAAAGCCCAGTTTTTAATTATTTAGGAGGATAATTATGAATAGCAAAGATAAAGGTAATATTGGTGAAGCTATAGTATTAGCAGAGTTTGTAAAAAAAGGAATTTAGATTAGTATTCCTTTTGGTGACAATGCTCGATATGATTTGATTGCAGATTTTAATGGAAAATTAAATCGTATCCAAATAAAGTATTGTAACTAGAAAATTGAGTATGATGGGATACATTGTCCTTGTGCAAGTAGTACAAATCACACTACTAACAAGCATTATACTACCTATAATAATGATGTTGATTATATATGTTTTTATTTAGTAGAATGGGATAAGACTCTAATTTTATCTATGGAAGAAATAGGCACTCGAAAAACAATTACTTTTAGATTAACAAAACCTAAGAATGGGTAGGCAAATGTAAATTATGCTAATGATTACTTATTAGAAGACTTTTTAAATGAGTTAAATAGGTAAATATGGGCGTGTGGTGCAATTGGTAGCACAGTACACTTTTAATGTACACGTTGTCGGTTCAAGTCCGGTCACGCCCACCACGTACAAAAATGCGGCCGATTACAGGATGTAATCAAAATATAACTAAATGTAATCGGCCGCGACTTTAACGAAAGGAGAATCTATGCTTTCTATTTTCTGTCATATTGCTGGTCTTATATATATAGTGCTATCAGTCATATGCTCTATGCTGACGTGGGCCTATCATAAAGATAATGATAAGTTTTGCTTTAGACTTATGCTATTTTTGGCTATTGGTACGGCTGGTATAGGTATTATGTATTTCATAACTGCGTCGCTGGTGTAATGGAAAACATGGCGGTCCTCTAAACCGTAAGATATAGGTTCGAGTCCTGTGCGGCGCACCATATACGCCTATCGTATAAGGAAAAGTACAAGTCTCTCCTAAAGACTAAATATAGGTTTGAGTCCTATTAGGCGTACCAAATACTTTAAAAGGGGTGATATTATGTTGTAAATATTTTATATAGGAGGCAACATAATGTCTAGAAGTTATAAGCATCATCCGGTTATTACTGACCGTAGTAAACGTCCGCATACTGCAAAGTATTACAAACGTCAAGCAAATCGTAAAGTTCGTCATACTTTTGATGTACCGAATGGTAAACAGTATCGTAGAGTATATAATCCTTGGAATATTCGTGATTATATTTGTTACGAAACCAAAAATGACGCGGCTGCGTGGTATCATAACATTACTACTCAAGATTATCCTTATCTCTATTATAGAGATAGAATGCTTAGTCAATGCCCTACTCTTAAAGATTATCTGAATAAGTATTGGGCGCATGATTTTTACAGAAAATAATTTTTGACTTTTTTAAAAATTTATGATATAATAAATATAGAAAGTGAGGGAAGAACCAATGGGCAGAGATAGACAAGAATTTAAAAAGAGTCCAGAGGAATTAACCGAGTACCTCATGTTTCGGCGCCGCGGCTCAATAGTCCCTTCCAAAAAGGGCCGCGGTAGCCCATATAAAAGAAATTCAAAACATAAGAAAAGAGAGGAAGAATGTAATGCCTTTTGTTGATTGCTTTGCCTACTGCGGCATTGGCATGAACAAGTGCAAGAACAAGTATTGTTCGGCTAATCCGAACTATACAGCGCCGAAGCCTCGTGTGAAGCCGAAAGGTGGACCCGGCGCGCCATGTCATACGACTCGTTCTAAAATCCGCAAGGACGATGGACGTGGTTATACGTACTGGCAATTCGAGGATTAAGCACCGAAAGGTGCATATGGGTTACAGGTGTTATGGCAGCATAGCAGACTCTTAATCTGACAGGTCAGGGTTCAAATCCCTGGTAGCCCACCAAATGCCCTTGTGGACAATCGGTAAAGTCGATGCCCTGTCACGGCATAGGTAGCGGGGTCAGCACCCGTCAGGGGCGCCATCGGTTTGCTGGTAAGTAACCGTAAAAAATCAGTATGTCACGCCATTGGCATCAACTATTGAGAAATTCGGCAAGGACCGGACTAAGATAGAGTGGTCGGTTAGTTTTGAAGTCGTCCCGTAATTCTAGATGGAGGGAACCCAGCTAGCAAAAACACATCCAAAAGTGGTGCGCGTGGGTTAGCGCACATCCCCTGGCCGGAGTTAGGAGTTGCAAACGCTTTATCCGTAAGACAAAGCGGTAGACATAACCGGGTATAGCTCAGATGGAAGAGCGCGCGCCCTGGGAGCGCGAGGCCGCTGGATCGTGACCAGCTACTCGGGCCAGCAAAGGATTTACGCACTTTTTGCTATAAATACTGCGGCGGCTCAGTTTGAATGGAGCGGTCTATATGGCTACTCTATGTTTATAACCGCCATTTATATGGGCGATTGGTGTAACGGCAACACATTTGGCTCTGACCCAAAAGTTTGAGGTTCAAATCCTTAATCGTCTGCCAAAAGTCAGTAGGCAAGTATTAAAAGCCGAGAAGAAAATATAGCCCTTTAATGCTGGGACACTAGAGAACTAACTCCAAATAAAAGTTGTGCAACCCAAGCGGGGATGCGCGTGATTGAAACTGCACGCCTGGCTTTAAAAATTTGATTTTCTATAAATTTTATGATATAATATTTATAGAAAGTAAGGGAAGAAATATTGTTCGCAGTTATAGTTCCGTGCGACTTGAACAAGGGTAAGAGCACCCCAGGACACTTACCTGGCTCCTATTGACACATGACGGAAGTCGGTGCAAATCCGATAACTTCTCTTTAACTCCAAGGTTTTGCCGCCATTCAACAGGGGAGTATAAATAAACTGATGCAAGCCGGCATATAAGTAAAGCGGAGAGGAAGCTGAGATGCCCGCATTATCAAATTCCTCATTATATACCGCCATAGAGTAAAGGTAACTCGCGGGACTTTGACTCCCTCGTTATTGGTTCGAATCCAGTTGGCGGTGCCATCGCCTGTCAATGTGGGGCGTAGTAAATACCCTTGACCTCTGCGCAACAAGGACGCCATGAGTGCCTTGGCTAATATCGGGAGCAAAACCGAGTGGGAATGAATTCCACGCCCAGCGGGAGCGCAAAAGATGGCGTAGTTTTCTTAGGAAGTTAACGAAAAAGAAACCTAAGCGGAGTAGAAGGACCGAAGCACCTTCTAGTGAGCTACCAGTCCACTATAGGACGTTTATGTCCGAAGTAGGGTTTACTCACCCAACTGGTCATCCTTTGAGTGAGCAAATGACTTACCTAGATGTAAAATAGGGCAAGAATGTGCGGTCGCCCCAACCTGAGGGGAGTGCATGCCCGATTACTCCAACTGGAAGAGAGGACGGACTTGTAAAAATTTGAACTTTAAATTTTAAAAAAGACTCCAAAAAATTGAACTCTTTATTCTATTTTTCTACTTTATAATAGAAGGATAAGGAGGAATTTAAAATGCGAACTGATATATTAGAACAAAAGAATAAAATTTTATAGTGGATTGAAGAAAAACAAAGTAAGGCTTATATTTGCCGTTAGTTATCTTGTAAGCCAGAAACTTTAGAGTCTTATCTAAAAAAAATGGGCATTAGTTATTCTGGTAATCCTAGTAGAAAAGATACTAAAATTAGTAAAGAATATAAAAACGCTTTGTATTATATTGAGAATGACATTCCAATTAAATCTCACTCATTGAAGTTAAAATTAATTCGTGATGGAATAAAAGAATAGAAATGTGAAATCTGTGGTAACTCTATGTGGAACGGCCAAATAATTCCTTTAGAATTACATCATATAGACGGGAATCATTATAATAATAAATTAGATAACTTACAAATTCTATGTCCTAATTGTCATGCTCAACAAAATGGTAATGCTGGTGCTAATACAGGCCATTACAATACTAAGAACTATTGTATTGATTGTGGCAAAGAAATATCAAAACACAGTATTAGATGTGAAGAGTGTTACCATAAGAGTACAAAAGGTGTTTATAAAATTGCTTTAGAAGATATGCCAATTTCTCGTGAAGAATTAAAATAGTTAATTCGTACGACTCCTTTCACCACAATTGGAAAAATGTATAATATTTCTGATAATGGGGTGCGTAAATGGTGTATTAAATATAATTTACCAACAAAAAGCAGAGATATTAAAAGCATATCTGATGAAGAATGGAATAATATATAATATGGGTAAGTGATGGAAAGGAATACATCATGGTCTTAGAAATCATGGCCTAATTAGGATTAAGGGTTCAAATCCCTTCTTACCCACCATATGGGTCGGTAGAGCGTAATTGGTACCGCGCCGGATTGTAGCTCCGGTTCCACTGGACATTGAGGGTTCAAGTCCTTCCCGGCCCACCAAGGTCTACTGTTTGGCAGTTTCATCCGACCCGCTGACGTGTGAAAAACTTAGTAGAAACTGCCATTAAGCGACCGCTATAAACGGTATGGGTGAAATCTAACCCACTAACAATGAGTGAAGGAACATCACTCTGACGCTGTAAAAAAAGAGTAGATAAATACTGGATAGAAAGTTGGGCCAGTCATTATGACCATCACTACTCTAATATGCGCCAGTAGCTCAACGGAAAGAGCGCGGGGCCACGAACCCCGGACTTGTGGGAGTTCAAATCTTCTCTGGCGTACCAGGGTTCCCTTAATAGTTGGGTTCCAGTAGAGGGTAAATCGTAATAGTAATAACTAGGGTCTGAGATTTACTGTATCCTGTAGCTAAGGCGAGCCGGAAGTCGCGGGTTTCCGCCCAACTAGGATTTTATATACGGACTTAGCTCAACTGGAAGAGCATTGCGTTTACACCGCAGAGGTTATGGGTTCAAGTCCCTTAGTCCGTACCATCTAAAGACCCATACAGCAACTTATAGAAATATATTTGGTATATGTATTTAACGGGTCTTGTCGTTATGCGCGAGTGCTGCAATAGGAAGCCAGGCATGGTTGAGGGCCATGTGTCTAATTAGACATAGGGGTTCAAGTCCCCTCTCGCGCACCAAAAACCGTAGGAAAAGAAGTGAGAGGAAATGATTAGTCCAACGCATGGTGAAATTACTTTGCGGCAAACCGCAATACTAATTAAAAATTTTATACTGGGAGACCCCGATAGTCAGTATGCAATTTATATTGGTTCTGATAGCCAAAATACATACTACACTAAAATGGTTACAGTAGTTGCAGTTCATAAGCTTGGGCGCGGTGGTCAATACTTTTATGAGATTTCTAAATATGACAAAATCCGCGATATTCGTACTAAGCTTTATACTGAAACTCAGCTAAGTCTTGATATGACTGATAAACTATTTAATGAGTTTGAAAGTATAGGCTTCGAATATGATGCACCTAATATTTCTTTCTGTATTCATATTGATGCGGGAGAAAATGGCCCAAGTGGCGCGGTAATACCAGAAGTAGTAGGATACGTTCACTCTATGGGTTATGATGTAGAAGTAAAACCAGATAGCCCAATCGCTTCTTGTATTGCAGATAGAATAAGTAAATAAATAAAGGCGCGTACAGCTAAATCTATTATAGCATAATGGTAATGCACCCGACTTGTAATCAGGATATACGGTTCGAATCCGTTTTGCGCCTTGAATAAATAAAAAGACACTTGCAGCAATCTTTTCTTTAATCGCCATTGAATTATAATATTTTGATTAGATATTAGGGTGTCTTGATACAAACTAATAGACCCATACAGCAATCATTCTTATAGAGAATATGTTATTGGTTCGATTCCAATTATGCAAGCCATAAATTTTGCGTATTGAGCAATAGGCAGCTCGGTTCTACTAAGGGTCTAGTCTTTATCTCGACCGAGATAAATCATTTTGGAGAAAAAGGAGAAAATAAAACATGAATTTTACTAACGCTCTTGATAAGGAGTTCAACTACAAGTTGACTGAAAATGGCGGCCTTGCGCACAAGTCTACTTGTGATGCGCTCTATGATATGTTTGCCCTGGGTGGCGCATATCGTAGCCGTAGCGATGAGGATTGTGTCTTCCTTTTCATGAAGGCATTTGAGGAAAATCCTACTTATGCTATGAAGTGCCTCTTCTATCTGCGTGACATTTTGCAGGGGCAGGGCGAACGTCGCTTCTTCCGTGTCTGCATTAAGTGGGCCGCGGATAATAAGGTTGTGGCTATGCGCCAGAACTTCAAGCATATTCCAGAGTTCGGTCGTTGGGATGACCTTTATGCTCTTGTTGGCACTAAACTGGAAGATGAGATGTGGGAGTTTATGTATCAGCAGTTTTGTCTGGATATGGATTCTCATACTCCTTCTTTGCTCGGTAAGTGGCTCAAGTCTGAGAACACTTCCAGCAAGGAATCTCGCGCCCTTGGCACCAAGACTCGTAAGGCTTTCGATCTTAGCTCTCGTGAGTATCGTGTCAGTCTTTCTCGTCTTCGTAAGCGCATCAATGTCCTTGAGCGTCTTATGAGCGAGCGTCGTTGGGATGAAATCGAGTTCGATAAGATTCCCTCAAAGGCTGGCCTCATCTACAAGAACGCCTTCGCGCGTCACGATGTAGAGCGCGCCCGCAACAAGGCCGTGCAGACCTACGAGCAGTTCGCTAAGGATAAGAACACTAAGGTTAACACCAAGGCTCTATATCCTTACGAGGTAGTCGAAAAGGCTATTGACGTGTTCGGTGGCAGTTACTACCGTTGGAGCCGCCATGAAGTGCCTTTGGACGATACTAATCGTCTGATGGTCAACAAGTACTGGGAGAATCTGGCAGAGTATATCTCTAAGCTGGACATGAATGCTCTTTGCGTTGTGGATACCAGTGGCTCTATGCATGGTACTCCTATCGACATTGCAATCTCTCTCGGTATGATTGCGGCTGATAAGGCTCATGGTCCTTTCCATGGACGCTATATTAGCTTTAGCTCTCGTCCTCAGCTCATTAAGGTTGAGGGTGTGGATTTCGTAGATAAGGTTCGCCGCATCTATGAAACTAACCTCTGCGACAACACCAATCTCGAAGCAACCTTCGATATGCTTCTCAATGTGGCTCAAAAGAACCACATGAAGCAGAAAGATTTGCCAGATACCATTATCGTCATCAGCGATATGGAGATTGACTGTGCATATGGTGGCTATGGTTGGAGTTCTGACCATAGTGCGGCTCGCGCAAAGAACCGTACCATGATGGAGAATATGCGTCGTAAGTGGGCTCGCGCAGGCTATAAGCTTCCCAAGATGGTGTACTGGTGCGTTGATGCACGCCATGATACCTTCCTGGACGATGGCCCAGACGTAACCTACGTTAGCGGTGCAAGTGCTATCTTGTTTGAGCAAGTCGCAAAGGGCATCACCGCGCAGGACCTCATGTTCGAGAAGCTCGACAGTGAGCGTTATGCAAAAATAAAATAAGGGAAGAGAAATCTTTCCTTTCATACGCCGCGTTAGTCTAATGGTAAGGCCCTGGCCTTGAAAGCCATGAGGGATGCAAGTCCATGAGCGTTCAAGTCGTTCACGCGGCGCCAAAGTAGCAAGGGTCAAGCGAATAAGGTGACGGAAAAACCTTTGGTCATAGAGCCAAGTGAACCCGAGATACCCGTATGAGCTAACCGCAGGGCTCAGTCGTGTAGGCATCACGAATTAAAAAACTGCCTAATATATGGCGGTAATCCGGCTGGATGAGGAAGCAGTCTTGAAAACTGTCGGGGTTGGTAGCCTTTGGGGGTTCGAGTCCCTCTGCCGTCGCCACTAACTGGGTCTCACAGGTTTGCGGGGAGACAATAAACTAATCCTTTTGTGAATAGCAATAAAAACCCGCCCCTTTCTTTTAATGGAGGTAATTATGATACGGATTATTAAACACGGATATTCAAAGTATGAAATTACTTGCCCTAAATGTAAATGTCGTTTTTCTTTTGATGAAACTGATGTTGAAACAATAGGGCCTATGTATGATAGAGCAGTTAGAATTTATTGCCCTGATTGTCATAATGATATAGAAGACTGGGATATAGAAGAATTAGTAAAACATCATGGATAAAAAGTTAGTAGATTGAGTGTTCGGCACGTTATATGTAGACGTAAGCATAATGGTACTGCCACGGATTGCTAATCCGTTCACTCCATGCGGAGTGTGCAGGTTCAAGTCCTGTCGTCTACGCCAACCCTATGTCTCGGAGTGAAGCATTGGCAGAGTCGATAGTGATGCTTTTGGATGAAACTCGATGCGGCGCGGGGCGCTTCGGACTTAGTGGGTAAAATAATCCATAAATGGTTTGATAGTATAGTCGGTAATTATAAGGCACTTGTAATGCTTAGACCTCGGTTCGAATCCGAGTCAAACCTCCATATAAAACCTTCCAATAATATGTACCCCTGGTGTAACGGTAGCATATCCGGCTCCAACCCGGCTGGTCAGAGTTCAAATCTTTGGGGGTATGCCACATAAATATCTCCCTGGCGTTCGGCAGGGCGCAGTATTGCGATAGAAGCTTGGTCACAGGCCTGATATTCCGTTTGAACAAGGGACCACGGGAAACAGATATTTATAAATTTTATTAAAGGCAGGTCAAATATGGAAAGCTTCTTTAATCTCAAGCATCGCAATACCACCATTAGAACCGAGATTCTTGCAGGCATTACAACCTTTATGGCTATGGCATATATCTTGTTTGTAAATGCAGGTATGTTTGCCACACTCCCCGATGTAAGTTATGAAGGTATGTATATTGCAACCGCAATTTCAGCCTGTGTCGGTTCTCTTTTAATTGGTCTTATTGCCAATCTTCCTCTCGCACAAGCATCTGGTATGGGACTTAATGCATATTTTGTCTATTCAGTATGTCTTGGTTTGGGCTTTACTTATGCTAATGCCCTTGTAATGGTTTTGTTTGATGGTATTATGTTTATAATACTCACAGCAACAGGACTAAGAAAGCTATTGTTTAATGCAATTCCGACTCCAATTAAAACAGCTATTTCTGCGGGAATTGGTTTATTTATTGCTTATATTGGTCTACAATCTGCTGGTATTATAATTCCTGATGCTTCAACCGCATCAACTATGTCATCTTTCAACGTATTTAGTGGAGCAGCAAATTGGGCAACAATTATGCCTATGCTTGTATCTATGATTACTATATTGATTATTGCGGCCTTGACATCTTTCAAGAAGCGTGGCGCGGTATTAATTGGCATAATTGCAGGTACAGTTCTATACTATCTTGGCGGTTTTACAATTCCAGGATTTTATGATGGTTTTGCTTTCTCTACTATCAGCACAGGAAAAGCTTTTGCAGCATTTGGTAAAGAATCACTATTCGCTGTATTTCGTAATGGTTTTGACTTTAGTGCATATATTGCCGCGCATGGTCAAGCAAACTTTGTAATGAGTCTTGTCACAACAATGATTGCGTTTTGTATCGTAGATATGTTTGATACAATGGGTACTTTGTATGGTACATGCTCACGCGGCGGCCTTATGAATAAAGATGGTGAAGTTCTTGCTCTTGACCGCGCAATGCTCAGTGATGCTATTGCTACCACAACTGGTGCAATGTTTGGTACTTCAACTGTAACAACTTTTGTTGAAAGTTCTGCTGGTATCGCAGAGGGCGGCCGCACAGGACTGGCCGCGGTTGTAACTGCTGGTCTATTCTTTATTTCAATGTTCTTTGCACCTATTGCTTCTCTTATCCCAGGCGCAGCAACTGCGGCTGCACTTATCTATGTCGGCGCATTGATGCTTATGTCTCTTAAAGATATTAATTGGGAAGATGCAGAGGTTGCTATTCCGGCATTTTTAACTATTACCTTTATGGCATTTAGTTATAGTATTAGTAATGGTATTGGTATTGGTGTCTTGTCTTATACAGTAGTTAAAATGTTTACTGGTAAGATTAGAGAAATTCATGGAGCAACTTGGGTTATTGATGTGTTGTTCCTCGCAATGTTTTTACTTAGTCACTAATAAAATTATAGTCCTCCTACTAGACTTTAAATAGTAGGGTTTATATGCTAGTATAGCTCAGAGGGAAGAGCACCTGTTTGGTATACAGGAGGTCGGGATTTCGAAACTCCCTACTAGCCCCAAATTCGCAACCAACCCGGAAAATACTAGTTAAGTTGGCCAAATCCACAAATATTGCGGCGCGGGTTCCACGTTCCCCGTAAAATATGCGTGGTCCAATGCACCCATCGTCTAAAGGCAAAGATACCGCTTTCGTAATGCGGAGATAAAGGCTCGAATCCTTTTGGGTGCGCCAAGACACGTACAGCAAATATCCGTATTGCGGCGGTTCCGCAATTCCAGAATTTTTGTGTCTAGTAATATGCAGGATGTGGTGTAATGGGAACATACGTGATTGTGGCTCACGAGTTGAGGGTTCAATCCCCTCCGACCTGCCCACATGGGGAGTTAGTCTAATGGAAGAATAGGTGGTTGCAGCCCACTTGGTGCTGGTTCAAATCCGGTACTCCCCTCCATATACCTCGGCGCGCCGAGGTAATTTTATTATTAGGTGATGCTTATGTTATCCATTTCGCGCACTGCACTTTTGAGTTTAGTATAGGCTACAAATCATGATGAAATTCCTCAAAGCGTGGTTGAATATTGGTTTACTATTTATGGTAAATGGATTGATAAAAAAGAAGCAAAGGAGCTAGAGCAAGATGAACGTAAACTATGATGACATTAAAGGTTTGGAATTAGTTGGGCTTAAAAAGGTTCATACTTTTCATATCTCTGTTGCAATATCTCTCGCTTTTTTGTTAATAATGATAATAGTTACTTTTATATGGATTGTATTACCACTACATAATATTATTCTGAATATAGGATTTATATGTGGTATGATAGGTGGTATCTATAATATGATTTTAACTG